>ENA-UOOM01001056-UOOM01001056.1-fermentation-metagenome-genome-assembly--contig:-NODE-1056-length-27988-cov-4.512118_pt1 | contig 27988 bp, 16 predicted proteins | sample MGYA00245781_ERZ724031 | MGnify/ENA primary metagenome ERZ724031 (study PRJEB28704, sample SAMN03018317) | fermentation metagenome | biome: anthropogenic terrestrial biome; feature: soil; material... | reverse complement strand
AGGCACCCAATCGCCTAATCCCGAATCGGTCAGATTATTAACACTCACAGATGTAATATAGTCTACAAACATTTTCATGTTACTATAATTATCCTCTAAAATCTGTTTGTCACCATAAAAAAGATAAATTGACCATGGCACTATTAACATAGTACTTGTCCAATCAGGGCCATTACCCCAGGTATATCCCCATCCAGCAGTTGGAATAATGGCAGGTAACATCCCATTGTCAAGTTGAGCATCCCGATGGTCTGCCATCCATTTTTCGTAAATAGTTATGGCATCGTAGTTATAAAGTGCTGCATCAAGCGCAATGTGCGCATCGCCTGTCCATCCGTTTTTTTCTCTTTGTGGACAATCCGTTGGATATCCGTGTAGATTTGAAATATATGATCGATTTGTTGCTTCCCAAATTTTGTTTACTAAATCATTAGATGAATGTAATCTACTTATTGGGCTTACATCGCTATTTATACGATAAGCAATAATGTTACTGGAGTCTAAATTTACAGGGCGATCAGCAATAACTTCAACATATTTAAAACCTTTGTAATTGAATCTTGGCATAAACTCTTCCAAACCTTCGCCTTTTAATACATATATATCGGTTTGGAAAGGATCCAGCCCCCCTTTCTGATCAGAGTAGATATCTATTGTGGATTGATCCACTCTGCGATTTTCATTAATAGTTTCACCGTGTTTCAGACGAATTACAGTTCCTCTCTCTCCTTTAATTATCAGTTTAGTAATGCCCGCTATGTTTTCAGGAAGTTTATACAAATAAATTGAATCGTTTATCTTTTCATACTTCAAATTTTTAAATTTATCTACAATTCTGATGGGCTCTAAAACCTGACTGATTATATTTGTTGAAGGTACATCTCTTTTAATTACATGTATCCAGTCTTTATCGTCAAAGCCAGGAAAGTTCCAGCCTGTAAATTCTTCACGTGCATCATAATGTTCTCCTGTATAGATACTATTGAATACGATCGGTCCTAGATTTGTTTTCCAACTGGTGTCGGAATATATGGTTTCTGACGTTCCATCTACGTATTCTAGATATAATTCGAGACAAAAGGTCGGCCTATTCCTCCATACGGCATTTTCAAAGCCCCATACTGCATAAGACTGAAAATTGTACCATCCGTTCCCTAAGATAACTCCAAGGGTATTACCCCCTTGTCTTAAATTATTGGTCACATCATATGTCAAATACAAGCATCGTTTATCATAGCGTGTAAACATGGGATTTAGAAAACAATCTCCTATTTTGTCACCGTTTACCGATAATTCTATAAGGCCTGCAACTGCGGTATAAATTCGAGCATTAGCCACTTTTTTAGATACATGAAAATCTTTTCTAAAATAGGGAGCAGGCTGTAAAATAGTATCTTGTCCGTCACTTATCCATGTTGCCTGCCAGGGTTCCTCCATTTTCCCAGTTTCAAAATAACTTGATTCAGTAGATGTAGCTTGTTCCCCATACTGATTCCAGCAATATACTTTCCAATAATATCGGGTTCTGGGCTTTAGTTTTTCACCTGCATACTTTATAAATGTTTGATTAGATTCTATTTTACCGCTTTGCCACACATCGCCGATGCCCTGATCAATATTTTCTTTGCTTTCACTAACTATAACTGCATAAGCAGCTTGCCTCATATCGGATTTACCCGACACTATTTTCCACGAAAGACGTGGAGTATTCGTATCTACTCCCATGGGGTGAACTAAATGTTCACACTTAAGCTGTTCGGGTATAAAATGTCGCGATATAGTTAAATACGAGGACAGCAGTGTGAATATGCTTACTATATTAAAAGTTAGAATAATCTTTATCATGAGGGACAAATCAAATATATTTTTACTCAGAAACAAAATGATCAGGAGTGTTACATATCCATAAAATGCTAAATCCTATATCTTTTTGATTTTGGATCTCTTGTTTGACAGCTTTTGCTAATTCATCTTTGGTATATTCTTCAATAGTTTTTGGCAAAAACCACAACGTTCCACGTATTATGGGGCATGGAGTACCTGTTGGCGGGAGAGGTTTTTGAATTTGTTGGTTATAGTATGTCTTATATGATATATAATTGGCTTCTCTTTCACTCGCAGTAAACTCATTTGAAGGGTATGGACCTACGGATGGCCCGGGATGCATAAAGGGATAATATCCCCAATTAATAATATGTTCGCCATACTCTGCAGCTAATGCTAATTTCTGCACCAGCCACTCTGTCCTGGTATATACCCATTTTTGGGTATTGGTACGTTCCATTTTAATTGCCTCAGCCCAATCTTTAGCGTCTACCTCACCCGTTTCAACATTTAACCATAATTTACTTCCCGACTGATTACAAGCATTTTTAAATGCCTGGAAAAAGGGACGCCGTTCTTCTAGAGTGAAAAATCCCAGATGTTCTGCTCCCGAATCTTGCAACATTAAAACATCAATACCAGTCTCCAATAACGTTTTCGACCACCATTTTTCATACTCGATCGGTTCTAAATATTCAAATCCCCTGTAACTGTTTACATCTAATAAGAAAAAAGGAGAGATGGTTACAATACTTTGGGGGGCTACTCTTTTACACTCTTTAACCGCAGTTTTCCACACTTTACGCCAAAAAGCCGAAATAGGGACTTCATCCGATTTCAAAGGGTTCAACTCATTATTGAGATACCAACCCAAAAAAGATTTGTAGCCGCCATAACGGTTGTAATAACGTTGAATAAAGAGCTTGTGTTGGCTTTCAATATACTCTGGAGCATGCTTTTGGAATATGTCTCCTCCATTCATATTCAAATCACTTATCACGTACATGCCCTTTTCCTCAGCAATTTTATAAATCATTTTCAATATATCAGTACCTTCTTTTTCATCCTTATCCTCTACGACATTTGGTTCAGGAAGGCCACTTGAACATAATATACTGAATACTATACAAAACACAAAGGTTGTAAAAAAATAACGCATAACAATTAATATTTATTTAGTCGTTCCTTAACAGTTCACTTTATAGGCTAAGTTCATATTTTTTCGTTTGTACAAAAACAAGTAAAAAATAAAGTTCAATAATTTTTCTTTGAGTTTTACCATCATTTTCTTCAAGTTCCAAGTCGTAGCAGACATGTAGTCATTGATTTGTATGCCTTTTTCACCGGATAAATAATTTTGTTTCACATGTAGGGATTCTCCCGGATCATCTCGATCACTCCCGGCACAAGCCTGGCATCATTGGTGGTTGCACCCCGGTTGCTTTTGAAGTTCTTGTAATAAGGCTGGGCGAACTCTTCCAATGGAACTATTTTTGAAAGAACAATCCACCGGTTATTTTCATCCAATTTTGCCTCAAAGGGCATCTTGAACTCTAAAATTGAAAGCTGCCTGGAGCTCTTGTATCCTATCATAAAGTGCAAGGATTATGAAGTAAAAACACTCAATTTCTTGCAGTTATGCAAATTTTATATCGATTAATTTGCTGATTTTCAGCATAAATATCTATTATTCAGCAGACCCTAGTAAGGTTCCAGTTAATAGGGGGTAAATACAATTTGCCGTGCACGGCACACAAGTAATTGGAGAATTAAAGTCTGGACTTTAATTCTCCAATTATATCTTTCACAGTCCTCGGTATACATCAATTCCCTTATTTATCGGAAAACAGTGGTTTCTAATAACACCTTTCCATCATCACTCCATAATTCTAGAGTCAAATTAGATGAATTCTGTACAACCCCTACACATGGATTGTTAGTAACGACCCAAGTTTCCCATCTACTCTTAGTCATCAATAGTTTAGCACCAGCCTTACTGAAGGTTACTTTACCTGTATTGTTAAAGTTGTTCACCTTGGTACCTCTATAGTCGAGATATTCTAGTTCTACATTAGAGTCTTCAATGCTTATCTCTTTCACATCACGAGCTCTTAAACGGGTAATTGTCTTTCCTGCAGTGATTTGAATTCTTACTTTTCCATTATCTCCTGGTAAGCCACTAACGTCAATTTCTTGGACATCTGCAAACCAGTACACAATCCATTTCAGTCCGATATTTTTTCGTAAATCAAGGACATTGGATCCTAATTGTGCTCCTGGAATACCTAATGTAGGAATTGCCTGAAAGTATTCAATCCCACTAAAGTCTTGTATAGGGAGATCTGGGTTACGCAAGCCATCACCCCACCACTCTGTTCCATTAGGAAGTGGGTTAGATATTACTTTACCTATTATTAGACTATCATTTTCTAAAATTTCAGGGAATTTATTGTTTAACAATTGTCTAAAATGTCTATCTTTAATATAAAATTTCGTCGGTTTATAGAATGTAACATTCCAATTCTGAGTCGAACCGTCATCGGCTGTTATAGTATATGTCACTGTCTTTGCAAAATCAACGATAGATTCACCACTTGTCTGCTCCACTCCGTTACAAATAACATTCTTAATGTATTTAGAAGTTGTAAAGTCAGGTATTAACTCGACGACATTCATTTCGGCTGTCCAGTATGAAGCAACTCTAATTGTTTGATTTACAGAATCTATTTCACCTACAAGATCTCCCATTAATTCAGGATTTTTAGCTTTACTGAAGTTAAAGGTTAAGAAATTAGCTTCCGAACTTGGTTCACGAAAACTTGGGGTTACAGTCCAGACTTCAGGATAGTCATCTGATAAAGAGAGAGTATATTTTATAGGATTGCTAAAATCTAAAACAGACTCTCCACTTATTTGTGGTTTACCATTTACAGCAACTGTAACATCTTCTGGTACAGCAAATCGTGCTTTCAGTCCTGTAACTGAAGCTCCTTTACGGAAAATAGCACTTATCTCTCTATTCAAGGAATCAATCTCAATATTCGCATCATAAGGAAGTATTGGATTGTCTTCTACAAGTATCGAGTAGTTTATGATGGGTTTTTCTTTATAAAACTCCACAGAATAGATTTTTTCATTTCCCCCTTCACTCACTACTTTATATTCTACAGAGTTCGTAAAATCAACTTCAGAGGCTCCACTTTCCTGTATTTCATTTCCAATGTAAACAATAGCCCTGTCTGACTTGACAAAAGTGGGTTTCAGCCCTTTCCACGTTTTAGCGTAGTAGGGAGCGAAAACAATAATTTTATTGTCCTGAATAGTACCTTTGGCCTCTTTATAAAAATTAGGATATTGTAGATCAGGGTTTTCAGGATCAGTATAAACGCCACTGTTTTCCGCTAATACTGAAAATTTAATCATCTCATTTCTACTGCTTATTGTAGGATCAAATTCCTTGGTGCACGTTACAAAAATAAAACTTAGCAACGGCAGTATGACACTTATCTTAATTATTTTCTTCATCATCATATTAATTATAAATCAGCAACATAAATAATTTGTAGTAATGTTTGTTTATTCATTAAACTTAATCCCATAACTGCTTACCATCCATAATTTTGCCAATCTTCTCCCGTGAGAGTTTTAATCTTCTTCACCTCGTTATATGGCAAAGGAAAAATTAGATATTTCCTGTCGTAGCACAATCTGGGAGTTAGAATGATACGAGTGCTTTTAGTCTCATCTGAACTTATTTCAATTCCACTTAGTTGTTTGTCTGTCATGCTCAAATCTCCGGATGGTGATTGCCATCTTCTAACATCAAAGAAGCGTTTCCCCTCAAATGCCAACTCAACCCTTCGTTCATTGCGATAACGAAGTTCAAAAGTTGTCTTATCAGCAACATCGTTTTTGGCTACTTTAGGCATTCCACGCGTAGCCCTCAATTCATTAAGCGCATCTAGGGCTGTCTTCTTATCAAGTTCAGTATCAGTATACTCTCCGGTTGGACCATATACATTGTTCAGTGCTTCAATATAGTTGAGGTAAAGATGTGCCATACGATAATATCGACTATATCCATCCTGATTATCGCTAACAGAAGAAATGGGATTCCCATACTTCTTCTGATAGTAGCCTGTACGTGTGTTGCGTATACTGTTAGGGTCTGAACTGATTTGATGATTACCTCCTATTTTAGTCTGCACTGTTGCATTACCATGAGAAGAGCCGTTGAAATAAATTGTTGCATAAAAGCGAGGATCCCGATTCTGATACATTGCATTTCCATTATCTATATACCCTACTGCCTTTGCTTTTGCATTTATATTCGGTGCATGAGTAGTAGGATCGTAAGGATTAGCCAGATCCAAAATAGGATGAGCGACGTTTCCATCAGTTATTTCAAAGGCATCAACAAGTTCCTGAGTCGGACAGGAACCTGCACTTAGCTGTCCAGTTATTGGAATACCACTATACTGCCATGTTTTAGCCCGGGGAAGATTATTGTCACTTACAATTATCATAATGGTTTCCTTATCTGAGGTTCCAGTAAAATCCGGAGCTGTCAGGAAGTAATTTGTAATATTTCGTGCTGTTTCATTAGTATTATTACCTGCGAAGTTTAAAAGGGAATAACCATTCTTAAGACATTCTTCAAGAGCTTGTGAAGTTATTTCCAATGTCCGCTCCCATGTATACTTGTTAGTTCCTTCAAAATCTTCTGTCCATAATGGACTTGCAGCAAAAGTAGCCGCTTCAGATTTAATCATCCAAGCGATAGCTGCCGTAAAATCTCTTCTACTGGTTCCTGCACCGAATTTCCATGGCAAAGCGGGTTGAGATTTCTCTCCTATCTCTAATCCTTTTTGGCAGTCTGTCATGATAAAATCGACACATTCAGCGAAAGAGGCACGTTTGTCATTAGAAAAATCATACGATATTTCTAAACGTTCTGTAACGATTGGAACCCCACCATACCGTTTAATCAACTCGAAATAGCAAAAAGCTCTCATGATATGGGCCTGAGCCAGATAGTAATTGCGAAAACCTTCGTTGAATTGTGAGATAGGTATCACATAATCAGGGTCACCCAGGTATTGGATTATGGTATTACAGCGCCTTATTGCTGAGAAATAATAATCCCAACTGGTCAGCTCTTGATTAAAAATAAAAGATTCGGTTGTATTTTTCCCGGTATACCATCTGTTTACACTCGATCCTGGCTCAAGATTACGTGAGTCCAAAGCTTCGTCGCAAAATGAGGCCAGTGTAGATCGGTTACCATCGTAAATAAAACCACCGTCCCATCCATTTGTTGCAATATTCCAAAAAGGATGATTAAAGTAACTTAATAGTTTGCTTTTAGAACGGAAAATATCCTCAAGTTCAACACGATCATCTTTAGGAGCATCCATCTGTTCGCTACAAGAATACAGCAATGCAATCACCAATAAAACTACTAAATGGTATTTTTTCATATTTCTACATTTTTAATATTATCTTAAAACATTGCGCTTATACCAATACTATACTGTCGGTAAGGTTGGAATGTATTAAAGTTTGCTACTTGTGGGTCCACATATTTTGATTTCATCCAATCTATGGTAAATAGATTTCGGATTGCAAACGTGATACGAATCTTATCGACTCTTATCATATTAGACGTTTTAGTTGGTATAGTATACCCTACTTCAACATTACGTAAAGTTATGAAAGAGGCGTTGTTAAGAAAATAATTACTCGGTTGATTACTTGTTGAATTAGCAATGTATAGAGCCGGATAAGTAATTTCTGCACCTGATTGATATCTTTCTTCTGTCCATGCATTACGGTGAATATCCGTAAAAATGCCATCCCATGCATTTGGAGGAGTCACCATCATTGTTTTTAAACCGCTTTTGGCAATAGCAAGAAAATTAAAATCAAATGCCTTGTATCTAAAATCTCCTGTAAATGAATAGTAGTATGGTGCAGCTCCAGTCCCAAGATAGTCCATGTCTTTCTCATCTATCATACCATCGTTATTCAAATCCTTGTAAATTAAATCTCCCAGCCTAGGCGTTCCTAATCCTCCCTCTACATATTTTGGAGTGTACTGGTCTAACTCTTGTTGTGTGTTGATAAAACCGTTTCCATTTGAATAGTCAACTAAATACCCGAATATAGCACTAACTCCATAACCATCACTTCTGTAAGGAGTGAAGTAGGCATCATTTGCTATTTCACCGGTATTGATCACTTTGTTTCGTGAATAACTTATTCCCGCTCCTAGGTTAAAAGATAAGTCCTTATTTAGTTTATTGCTGTATATTGCGCTCAATTCCCATCCTTTGTTTGTCATTTTTCCCTTGTTGACTATTGTCATAGCATTAGTCCCCATATAGTTGGGATATAAGTTTTGTGAACTAATCAACATATTATTATTATTAACATCAAAATAATCAAATGAAATGGAAATAGAATTGAATAGTCCTAGGTCGATACCATAATTCTGCATTTTCATCTTTTCGGCAGTAATATTCGGATTCCCAATCAAGGATTCAGCACCCGTACTCGAAAAATAATTCATGTATAGAAATCTTCCGCCGCCAGGAAACTGATCATTCGCCGAAACTCCATATGATGTTCTCAATTTCAAATTAGAGATATACTTCATAGGTTCCATGAAATTTTCGTTCGAAATGACCCAAGCACCGGATAAGGAAGGAACAGTCGTGTACCTATTGTCAGGAGCAAATTGATCTGATCCGGCATATGCAATATCAAATTTGAGAAAATATTTATTATCGTAACCATATTGAACTTCCAGACCTGTTGTATGGCGGTTGTATGGCATTACAGTAATACCTGAAAAACTATTGGATAACACTTGTTTTAAGAAAAAAGTATAGAGTTTTGCTGAAATATGATTTTTTTCAAACTGCCGTTCATAATCCATATTTGCAAAATAATTTAGGTTATATCCAAAATCCCCTGAATTTGAATTTGTAATCGGTGTATTGGTATGAGCAGGAAAAATATTCGAAAACTCAGGTTCATTATCATATCCATTTACAAGATTTCTTATTTGACGTTGAAAATCCTGAGTGCTTCTTTCCAACTGAGCAGAGGTTCCTTGAAAAGCCATAGTTCCTGAAACAGATAAGCCTTCCGTCAGAAAACTTAAATCCAGTTTCAATCCTCCTTGGGCTAGAAAATTAGTTGTTGTACGAACGTTATAACCCGAGCGGTTTAGTATCCCGTAAACAGGGAATTCTTCTTTATCGGTAGTAACAACTTCTCCTTCTCCATTCAACTTTGTGGTAGGACCATAAATTGTTGGAGGCAGATTTTGTAGTCGGCTATATATCAATTGATTATTCTCCATCCCTCCATCGTTTGGTACTATAGGTAACCTATAGCGGGTCATATTAGCATAGATCGATGTATATCCGCTTAGATATTTATTAAAGTTCAAATCAAGGTTTGTTCTTGCTTTAATTAAATGCATATCAGGCGTTGAATTATACTTGCTTTGATTGTTATCTGTCCAAAATGGAGATCCCTGGTGTGTGTATCCTAACTGAGAATAATAACGAATGCGTTTTGATCCTCCCGATACATCTACGCCAACTCGTTGCATTTGAGTAACTTGCCTAAGATACATATCTACCCATTTATTATTCGGGTAATACCCTATTCCATTACTATAACCTTCAACTTCTTCTTGTGAATATTGTGAATACATTCCAACTGATCGATCATCGTTATAAGCCGCTTGATTTCGCATCGTAATATATTCTGATGAGTTATAAGACATTGGACGTTTGGTCATTTGCTGGAATGAATGATCATAGTATATCCTAGTATTGGGCTTTCCAACATGTCCACGCTTGGTGGTAAGTACCAAAACTCCGTTTGCTCCCTGAATACCATATAAGGCTGTTGTTGAAGCATCCTTTAGCAAAGTTACACTCTCTAATTCTTGAGGATTAATCCATTTATAATCATCAGTCGGGCAAACAATTCCATCTATTACAATCAGTAATTGTCTTCCTCCAAGGGTTGAAATTCCTCTAGAGACCATTCCTACACCGGGATTGAATAGGTTATTAATTGATTCGAAGTAATTTAATCCCAAAAGATTCCCTGATAAAGTCTGAGCTATATTCATGGTTATTTGTTGGGATAATACTTCTCCATTAACTGTTGCCACAGAGCCTGATAAGGAATTCCGACTCTGTGTAGTGTAGCCTAGCTGTATCGTTTCATCTATAAAATGTGCATCTGTTGATAATATTACATTTAATGGGGCGTCTCCTTCTGTTGATAAAGTTACAGACCTGTAGCCCGGATACGAGAATGTCAAATTATAGAATTGATCTTCTTTCTCAATAGTAAAACTTCCATCAGAGGCTGTAATTGTATATATTTTATTGTACTCCACTTTTACACCAGGAATTGGCTTGGAGAATTCATCAACAACAGTTCCTTTGATTTCAGCTGCATTTACTTGCGCAGTCCAAAAAAGTATGGAGACAAGTATCGTATATATTATTCTATTTATATATTTCATATCTTAACGTTTTTAACATTAATTCCAACCTGGATTTTGCCATTCTACTCCAGTAGCATTACGCATACGGATAACATCCTCTCTATCTATTGGAAGGAGAAGGTATTTATTTTGCCAACCTCCAGCACGGGTAGGACCATTTTCTTTCTTATTAACATGAACTCGCTTGTATTTATATGTACCGCCACTTTCGGTTATTTCCATGGCAGACATAAATTTGTCGGTAGCACTTAAATCACCATCAGCATCAGTCCAACGGCGAACATCAAAGAAACGGTGTTCTTCAAAAGCGAATTCTATCCTTCGCTCATTACGTAATCGTAATCTCATTTCATCTTTATCTGCAACAACAGCTGTTGGAAGAGAAGGCATACCAACCCGTTTGCGTATGTCATCGATTTGTGCTGCACCCTCCTTCTGTAAATTCAAATCCCCTCCTTTAGCTATAGCATATTCTATTGCAGCCTCAGCTAAATTCAGTTTTACTTCAGCTAATCTAAAATATTTCCATGCAGGGTCTGACATGCGGTTATTATCCGAGACCCCTGGACGCCAGAATTTACGGGAGTAGTATCCAGTCTTCGAATTTTTCGCATTGCCACTTACAAATACAATAGAGTGTTCACCTCCCACATAACTTTCAACAGTAATATCATTTGTCGAATTCCAAGATATTTTATCACCATTGCGTAGTATTGTGGCGTACAAACGGGGATCTCTTTTAACCTCATAAGGGTCGGTTTCTTTGTAACCCAAACTTATAGCCTCTGGATTTAGGTTTGGGTTAAGATGTCCTGTTTCACCGTCAAGATATGGATCCCTTAAATTAAGTAAGGGTACTGCTTTTGTAATATTTCCGGCTGGATCATACTCAACCACTTCAAAAGCATCCACTAGTTCCTGAGAAGGCCAAAATGCAACATACATCGATGTGCCCGGCAATTCTGGGATACTATTAAGGCTCCAGCTCGATGGTGACCTACGGTTATTTTGCCAAATAGTCTCTTTATCTACCGTAGGGGCATCGTAACTTGCATTTATCTGGTAAAAAGCTGCTGCTTTCCCAAAATCATTGTAAGCATCTATTGTATGTTCAGTAAACAATTTAAAATCGTTAGCTTCCAAGGCAGACACAGCTTCTTTGTTAATTTCATAAGCCTTTTTCCAACGTTCTCTACGAACATCTTCAGGGACGCCTTTATTGTATAAATCGCTGGCTGCAAAAAGATACATCTTGGCCATTAAGGTCCAAGCAACTGCTTTATTAACTCTCAACTCTTCTCCTGTTGTTCCGCTAGTCTGAGTAGGTACAAATCTATTGCGATAAGGGAACTCAATATCACTTGCCCCATTAATCGCTGCCCGGCAATCAGCCTCTATAGCCTCTGCAACCTCCCAAACACTATTGCGAACAGCAGTTGAGTAGTCATGGGTTAATTCATACAATTCCATATTATTCAAAGGTATAGAACCATACCATTTTACTAATTCAGAAAGATAATATGCTCTCAAGACATAGGCCTCAGCTTTCCAGCGTTTACGATTTCTTGGCTCATCTACGGTTGCATTATCTATCCCGTTAATGAATTGTGTGCAGATACGGATTTGACTAAAATACCTCCTCCAATAGTCAATCATATTTGACTCTGCTTGTGAACCATAACTATTTATAAACGGGTGATTGGTCGATGTTACGGTATTACCATAATAGCCTGCAAGGTATTCATCTCCGACATATCCCCATGCTTCGTCACTGCATACTGTAGGATAGTTTGACCAACCCGTGTAGTTTATAGATTTGTTTGGTAAAAAACTATAACATTGATTCAATAGTGCAGCTACGCGATCATTATCTTTGAATATTTGTTCCAGATCAATTCTGCCGTCTGGTGACTTATCGAGTATGTCACTGCATGACGAAAAGCAGAATCCAGCAATTAAGAATATCGATATGATAAGTTTTATTTTCATAATCTTGTTTTCCATTTTTTATTTTACAATCATCTACTAAAAATTGAGAGTAACATTAAAGGTTACAATTCGAGAGAGAGGATATGAATAAGTAGATTCTTGCTCTGGGTCGATATCAGTTGTTATTAATCTGTCCCAGGTAATAAGATTTTGTCCACTCACTGAAAATCTTGCACTTTTAAAAAGATTTAATTTTTGAGTTAGGCTCTCCGGAATTGAATAGCCTAATTCAACCATTTTGAGACGTAAGAAACTCCTGTCTTGGATATAGTAATCATTGCCCATATACGAAGAGTTAGACGAAGATGTGTGTAGGGCTGGGTGTTCGATTGGCTCTCCATTAAGATAACGTTCTTCTGTCCACGATTGACGGTGTACTCCGTTATAGTAGCCGGCAAATCCGTCAGGTGCTTCCGGGATAAAATAATTAAAATTTCTGGAAGCTTGCCCGATCCCTTGAAACTGCACTGAAAAATCAAATCCTTTATATTGGGTACCTAATATCGCTGAATAGTTGATTCGCGGGAGTGCCCCATAACCAATTGGGACCATATCTTCATCAGAGATCTTTCCGTCGCCATTTTGATCTATGTATGCGAAATCTCCTAAGGTTGGAGAGCCTACTGTTCCATTTTCATACATAGGTTTATATTTTTCTAGTTCTTCTACAGTATTGATATAACCGTTTCCGTTACTATAATCTATCTTGTATCCCCAGTGTTGTCCATATCTGTGACCTTCTGATCGGTATGGATATACATATGCTTCCCCTCTACTTTGCTCGGATATAAAAACAATTTCATTATCGTTAAATGCGAAGTTGGAAGATACATTTACAGAGAGGTCCTTATTGAATATTTTTCTATAACCTAATACAATTTCACCCCCCCAATTCTTCATCTCACCAATATTTAATAGAGGAAGTTGTGTTATACCTTGGAAAGAAGGTATATCACTGCGGGTTGCAAGGATACCTGAGCGGAAATTCTTGTAATAATCAAAATTCAGGAAAATACCGGATGCTAACTCCAAATCAAGCCCCAGATTCTTTTTGTCTTCCGTTTCCCATGTCAAACTAGGATTCCCGATAAGGTTAAACCCAACTCCTTGACCATAGCCTAAAGCGCCAAAAACACCTCCACCGGTCATGATAATATTATCCAAGTATAAGAATCGGGCATCGTAACGAGGGTTATTCCCAAACTTATCATTACCTACTTTTCCATACGAACCTCTCAATTTTAAGATATTGATACCTTTAATATTTTTCATGAATTCTTCGTTGGAAATAACCCATCCGACCGACACTGCAGGGAAAAATCCAAAACGTTTCTTTTTTGTAAATTGTTCAGACCCATTATATCCGAGGTTAACCTCGGCAAGATAACGATCATCGTAACTATAGGTCAAACGCCCTGCAATACCAAGCATATTAAAAGGCAATGCTTGTTCATTAGAAGTTTGATATATCCAATTATCACGCTGAGCAAGGAACATTCCTGTCACATTATGCTTCTCGGCAAAAGTACGGTTGTAGTTTAACTGATACTGCATATTTATACGGTATTCAGACAAATACCCTCTAGATAACCTTACGATATCTGCATAATTACTACCGTTATCAACGGGTTCTGCCCATGTATACAAATGATCTTCGGGATTATTAACTATGTACCGATGGCTAAGAGCACTCATTCCTATTAAGTTTGAATTTCCCTGAACATCAAAAGCAATAAGAGCCTTAGTTGAAAGGCCTTTTGTAATATAATCAAGTTCCCAATCTAATCCAATCGAGCTATTAAAGTTTGATCGTGTAGATTGTGTATATCCAGCTACATTTATGAGCTCCCATATATTGAAACCTCCAACGGTATAGACAGGAATACCAGCCTCTACATCTTCACCCAAATTATTTTTATAGCCGGCAACCGTAAGAGGTCCTGGATCAACTGGACGTGTTTTACGAAAGATGTCGAGAACTCGTCCTGCAATTGATTCAAAACTCTGACCACCTAATCCTCCAGCCAAAGGTGCCGTAGACTCTCTGATGTCACCTCCTAAATCCAAATTCACTTTCATTCCTTTAGTTAACAAATAATCTACATTAAGCCGTAGATTAAACCTATCCATGCTAAATGAAGGATCATAACCTACCTTACCCTTACCCCCTTCTTGTTTAAAAATACTTCCTTGATTTAAGTAGCCTCCACTTACGAAATATTGAACGGCGTCTGTTCCTCCGCTCATGTTTACGTTTATCTGAGTTTGAGGGGAATAGTTTTTGAATATTTCAGCTTGTATATCTCTATTTGGATAAAAAGGATCGTCTCCTTCCTTAAATTTCATAATCTCAGAATCCGAAAATTCAGGTAGTTTGCCATCATTCCGTAATGCTTCGTTACGGAGATGGGCAAATTCCCATGAGTCAACATCGTCTCGATGATATAACGGGGATTGAAAGCTCTGCTTATATAAAATATCAATATTCATTGATCCGACTTTTCCTCTCCTTGTTGTAATAAGAATGACTCCATTTGCACCTCTTACACCAAATACAGCAGTAGCAGATGCATCTTTAAGGATTGTGATGTTCTCGATTTCTGAAGGATCTAGAGAGCTAATATTACTTCGTGGGACGCCATCGATAAGAATCAAAGGAGAAGTTCCTCCTCCAAAGGTGGACACTCCACGCACGTACATCAATACATCGTCTCTTCCAGGCTGACCACTTGTCTGTAAGGTTGTCAATCCAGGAAGACGTCCAGCTAACGCCGCGGTAAGGTTAGGTGCAGAACTCTTAATAATATCTTCACGCCCAACGGCTGCAACAGAGCCGACGACAGATACTTTTTTCTGTGTACCATAGGCAACCTTTACGACTTCGGCTAGAACATTGGAATCTTCTAGCATTATAATATTAAAAAAGGTCTTATCACCAACAGGCAACTCCTGAGTTGCAAATCCAAGATAGGATACCCTTAAGATGGCATTTTCAGGGACATTGATTGTGAAATTTCCATCCATATCGGCTACAACTCCAATTGTTGTATTGATAATCATAACTGTAGCTCCTATTAAAGGAGTGCCATCTTTATCGACGACCTTACCTGAAATAGTTTTTTGCGATGTCTGGGCATTTCCTGAATATAAGACTCCTGTAAAAAGTAGCAAGAGTATTAAAATCTTCGGAAAAAACGATCTTGATCGAATGACCCTGATCGATCTTAATTTAAAAGGGTTGCTCATGTTTCATTCATTTAGAAGATTAAAATTATTAAATTAATTATAAATTGGACTCCAGAATACTGATCCAATTAAAGCGTAATTCATAGCATGCGAGGTGTATTAGAATACCATATTTTATTTCATAAATAAAATACTTAAAAAGAATTAATTAACTTTATACTTATATCTTAAAAATCCCGATAAACTATTTTACAATTTGGATATTATCTATTTGAAAGAATGAAACTCCGTGATGTTGCAGAGTAGGAGAAAGAGTTATTGTATTTTCAGATAGAGCAATCACATAAGATTTCGGATCAATTTTAGCAAGTATACTATATTCATCTTCACGTAATCGCCAGTATTCTAAATCACTTTGTGACTTTAGTTGTTGAGGTATATTAGTAGAATAGAAAGACCACCCAAAGGAGTCAGAAGTAATATCTTTAGCTTTCATATCTTCTTCCCATGTTGGCCAAAAGTTTCCATGATTGTCATCTATTATCCATTCTGTAATATTTGCTTTTTCATCTAAAGATCTTACATTTTTTATCGTAATAACCGGACTCTCGGCAGAAGTAGACATAATGTCTGGATTGTAATTATAAACCATTACAAAGAGTCTGTTATTACTTGAATCATAGACAGCCATTCCGTCTACATTATTTGACACCGTAGATGATTTTCCTTCAACAATGAAATCAATCTGATTGTGTCCTGTCATTTTATAACATAAATTTGCCACGTGAGTACTCACCAAATCAACCTTTCCCCACACATCCTCTGTATTTAAGCACCATGTAGAAAACCAATCTGCATTAAGTTCGTTCATGAGTTTAAACATTGCGGCATCGGATGACGCTTGAAAAGTATGAGCGACTACCCTAGAGCTAAGAGCCTTACCGTCAAGACCATTTAATATACGTCCTTCATCAACACCAAACTTCAAATCGATTAAGCCACTTGAAGAAGCTTTTTCCTTTAGCAAATTGATTGTGTTAGTCAATGAGAGATTACCCTCAACAGGTCTTCCCGGAGTAAGGTCATAAAACGAAGCGGCCAAATAATTGAGTTGAGTGCCAATTTCCCCAGTTTTGTAATTTTTCCCAGTTGCGCAATGTTCTATAAAGTCTTCTTCGTCCCAAAGACCTTGATCGCAAGTCATACTATGTGCACCAATGATAAGGTTTTCTTTACCTATTACATCTTGAAGGGCAGCTACAGTATAGTCGTAAAGCTTGCAGAAAGCCTCTTTTGTCGCTGATTTTACTTCAGCTTCAAACCAATCTGCATTTTCATACTCAGTCAACACCCCCCATGACCAGGTTTTTATTTCATCTATACCAAATTCAGTGACTAATGCTTCAGACAATGCTTTTATATAATTATAATAGATGTCATAATCATATGGTGGTCGCACGTTTACACCAAAGGCAGCGGACGTAGGTCTATATGAGAACTTTTCAGGAACTGCTCCTGTCTTTATCATTGGCTTTAAACCTTTATCAACTACATTTCTTAATGCAGAGATTAACGGTGTAAAATTATAGTCATCTAAAATGGTTGCATCTGCCGGGTTGATAAACAGATCACGAGAGGCATTACCTCCTGTAGCAGTCATAAATTGAACCCTTTCAACAAATGGATATTTTGTTTGAAAAAAGTCATCGGGCATCGCTTCGGCTTGTGTTGTCCAATATGTTCTATAATCCCACATGTTAATGTCAGAAAATATATTTTTTACAGGAGCCCTAGAAATTGTCGGATCAATAGTAATGCTTAAATCGGCGACATTTTCTTCATTATTTATGCCGTTTATTGGAGATATTGGGTTGCAGCTTATCGATAAGACCATAAGCAAAAATAAAACATTGTACATAATTATTTTTCCTGCTATTAGTTATTATATTTTAACACTAGTGTCCCATTAAAATTTTCATATTACATTATAAATGTTTAATATATAGGTTATTGTATATAAAATCCAAGTAAACGGACTTGAATTTTCATTCTCAGCGAATCTGAAAGAGTAACAGAACATGTTATTTGTTAATCAACATTTTGCAACTTTACTTCACTAGAGAATCATCTAACTAATAACTAAAAATTTAACGAGCTACTAATGATATTTTAGTATTTTACATTTTGAAATTTACACATTACGTTTAAAGTCGCTATTTGGACATTTTTCATGATTAAAGTATCTTGAGTGAATTGAAGCAATGAATCCTTAGTGTCTTTATATATAGTATATGTGCATTATTTATAATAGGATAGCATAAACTGTGAGTATAGTGAATTTAGCTATAAATTATCCTAATTAGGAATACTGTCGGAAAAAATTTAAAAACAGCTATCGCATATTTAAATTATTTGCGAAAATAAGGGGTCTTTTCTTGAAAGTACTGTGTAAAATGATATAAAATCTCAGTTAAATGACATTAATCTGAATTTCAGATAAGAAACTCATTTGAAAATTTGTTAAACAAGCAAATTATTCATATATTTATATCTGAAATACAACAAGATACCAATAATTATGAGTTTGCTTAACAAAGACAAAATTACTAAAATTTTCTGTTTAGCCGATGACTTTTGCAAAGAATATTCCGCAGAAATAGATTCTCACAAAAAATTGCCCGATTTTGCCGCTAAAAAACGCGTAACCGCAAACATGAAATGTCCGACAGCGAAATCAGCACCATTCTGATACTTTACCACTTTGGAAGTTTTAAGAACTTCAAACATTTTCACCTGTTCTACATCGGCGTACACCTTCGCGCCGAATTTCCCAAACAATTGTCCTATAGCTGTTTCATAGTCATTAAACACAAAGTGCTTGTTTCTATGATGCTTTTTTTGAACATTGTCTGCTTCGGAGAATGTACCGGTGTCAACTTTGTGGACAGCACCAAAATCAGTGTTTGCTACAATAAACATATTTTTTCAAAACTTTCGACAGGTTTGCCAAACGCGGAAAAAGCACAATGAGCTGGTTCTACGGTTTCAAACTACATTGTGTTTGCAATGAGAAGGGCGAGATACTCAACTTATATTTATCTCCCTGCAATACCGACGATCGCGACACACGAATTTTTGAAGTTCTCAAAAAGAAGCTTTTCAGCAAACTTTATGCCGACAAAGGGTATGTTTTCCAAAACTTGTTTGGAATGCTGTTCAGCCAAGGCATACACATTGTTACCGGATTGAAGTCCAATTATGGAGAATCGCCTGATGCTGCTATTCGACAAAATAATATTCAGAAAACGTTCTGTTATCGAGACCATTAACAATGAATTGAAAAACATCTGCTATATTGAACATTCACGCCACCGTAGCATTCACAACTTCTTGATGAACCTCATTGCCGTTCTGGGCGCTTATTGTTTATTCGATAAAAGCCGTCAGAGGTGATTGGTGTACGCGTTGGATAGAGAAACCAAACAGGTCGTAGCTTTCAACGTGGGCAGGCGTACTAATCGCACCTTATCTGTTGTACTTCAAAAGTCTTTTTCTCTCGAAAGTAAAAATCATCTATACTGAAAAACTGAAATAATACGGCTATCTTATAAGCCGAAAAATCTATCGCACCATTTTTCGTTCTACCAACCACATAGAACAGCACAATCTGACACTTCGCACCCATCTGAAACAGTTGCACCGAAGAACCATATGTTTTCACTAATGTCCATTCAAAATGAACTGATTGTCTGTTGATTATCATTTCGCTCTTTGATATAATTGATATCTATATTGGCAAATAGTTCATTTACAGGAGGTCTATCCAAAAGAGAAATTCCTGAAATTTGCAAAATTGCGTAGGTTGTCCGGTTGATTTGTAAATCGTTTCCAACAATTGCAATCAGACAATATGAGATAATTGAGCTGTGTATTTGGATTCTAGCCGCATTCAGAAAAGTTTCCCAAAAAGATTTGATCTTTAGATGCTGTTTGATCCGTTTGAAAAACAGTTCTATTTACCAGCGGTCCTTATAAATCATTGCAGCCTGATCAGCTGCTGTAAGTTCAAAATTATTTGTGCGGAATATGAGTATCGTGTTCTTGTCCCTGTCAAAAAATGAAACTCTCGTGAGGTTTTCAGGATAATCCTTGGGTGTGTAGAACCCTTTCAAGAAAGAGGCTGTCTGATCGGCTACGACACCTGTAGTTTCATCTACAGGATTATGCGTCATAACTTCAAACTTCAGGTTCTTTCTGGCCTAGACTATAAATGAAGATTTCAGTTTTGTAATCCTGTAAAGTCGGGTATAATCAACACACCCCCTGTCGAAGACATTAAAGGCATCAACCTCGTAAGGAATTACATCCATTGCATTTATGTCATTAACCGAAGCAGTTGTAATATGCACAAAAACAGGTATCTGTATGACTAAATCCAGAAAAGTGTGGATTTTAATCTACCCTTATTCTTGCGAAACTTAGCCCACCAGAATACCGACAAGCACAAATTGACGGTTGTGGAATCGAAAGCATAGACTTTACCTTTTATCTTAAAATCGTTATTATCCAGCTTTTGTCTGGCAACTCCGAAAAGAGAATTAGCAAACTCTACAAAAATCCTGTGTAATCGCGATTCTCATTTGCTTTTAAAGATCATTCGGAGTAACACTTTTTCCAAAATCGAGATGGTACCTTTTTGTGCTATGGGCTTCAATTACCACAATCAAATCACGTAAACTGTCACGGTTGGTAAGTTGTCCGAACACCATTACAAGAAGTTGATCCCTACATGTAAAATGTTTTACATATTTGTTACCATTATACTTTAAGACAATGACGTCAAAAAATCGTTGAGGTAAGAATTCTACAATTTAAGCATACACGAATTTGCCTTTGTGCATTGTTTTTTCATAATTAAAAAAACAAAAAAAATCAAATCGTTACGCCGAAAAAAGACCCGCAAAGTATAGAATATCAATAATTTCAAAGAACATTTTCTATTTTTTAGTGGACACTAATGATCCTTAGTAGTTGATTTTTGATGGAAAATCCTATTTAACTTTTAATCTTTTAATACTTAGCGTAATTTTTCCGTTGCTATTATCAACTTTATTGATAAATATATAAGCTTTATACATGCCATCTTCAGTCTCTAACCAAAGTCCTGATTCGGCTCTCATATTAATTGCATAATCGGGAGCTCCGGCGAAATTTATATTACGCAAATCCAAATCATCAACAAACACACCATATTGCAAACGTGCTAATTGTTGATCCTGAATATTCCAGGCCTTTATTAGTTTAGACTTATTATTGATAACCGGCGCCAATACGAAATCGGGCTTGAATTGTGAATCGGAAGATGGTGAAACTAATGAGTGGTTAAAGGATATTCCAGGAATAGCTCTGTGAAGATATATCAAATCAATTTTATCAGGATTAGCAGCAGCTTCTATTGCATCATATACCGCCATATCAGCTATTGAAATATAACAATCTGTATTATTAGTAGCAACGAGATCCAGTACTAAATCCATTTCTCTGACTTTATAAGGTCCCATTTCGTAATAAACGGTTTCCCCATTGCTCGCAGAAGCCGAGAAAGTAAAAGATACTTCTTTTCCACGGGCAGCATTTGGAATTTTATAATAATATCTCAATGTGGCAGCGCATGTGTCTGTTTTAAATGTTACGGTAGTTTTATTTCCAGATGTTACTGAGCTCTCTCCTACTTCAACACCCACATTTACACCCGAACCATTTGTGTAATATGATTTATTATTTAAGTAAGTTCCTTCGTCACCCGGTATAGATGCAACCACATTAGCATTTAATAATCTACCCTCTTCTGGTTTAAGAGCCATTGCATAAGCAAATTCTATATACTGTCCAACAACATTGGGCGCAATTGAGTGGTTAATACAATCATTCTTTAATCCTGAAGATAATTCCGGTATTGAGAATTCATTTTCGCTACATGATATAAATATCAGAGCAGTTAAAATCAATTTAGGAATATTTATTGTAATACTTTTCATGATCTATTAATTTTGAGTTAGTTGCTGAACTGATACATAAACAGTGTATGTTTTACGCACTTTCCTATTACCTGAAATCACTGTCCATTGTTTCGGATTTTCCAAATCTGAGAAATCCTCTTTTCCAACAATTTTTGGATCCAATTTTGCATCTGTAACTAATGAAAACTGAGGATACAAGTTCTTCAAATCGGTTCCAAAGAAAACTTCGATTTTAATAGTCTGTGCAACTGTATCAATCTCTGGTGCTGCAGTCCGTACCGTTTGAAAATCACTTCCCAATAAATTAAAATTGCTTACATAACATTCAGCTCTCTCGGTAATCAATAATCCATCTTCATCAATAGGGTAATCATTACAGCTAATTACCAAGATCAAGAGTAAAAGAGTCGTCAGAAATGGTAAAATATATTTTTTCATTACTAATTATTATTTATTTTTTAATTGCTTAATTTAATTTATTATAGCCACGGACTATTTTGCGTTAAATTAGGATTACGATCACGTTCGCTCGGAGGGATACGGAAAAGATAACACCTTTCGTAAGCAAGCTCCTGAGCATTAAAAAAGAAGCGTTGCTGCTGAGCTCCATGCGTATCGATTGTCCATTTCCCATCACCATATGGTGGTCCCCAAACTTTTTCAATTGCTCTCCATCTTCTAATATCCCATAGTCGGTGTCCTTCAGCAACTAATTCTACAATTCTTTCCTGTTCGATAGCATCAAAAAAGGATTTTTTATCTGCTGTTTTATTAGCTTCCAAGGGAGGTAAATTACCTCTGCCTCTTATTTTGTTAACAAGTGCAATCGCATCAGCTTGTGGCCCATTGATCTCATTGGTAGCCTCGGCATACATCAAATAAACATCAGCCAATCGCATTACAGGCCAGTTATAATCGCCTTCACTTCTTCCTTGTCCGGCATAATTTCGTACAAACTTTCTGAACTGATATCCTGTTCTATTAGTTCCTCCATCATTGAAAGAGGTATATGTATTCCCACCAATTTTTACTTTCTGATTCCAGGTTTTATAAATAAAAGGAGAAAAACCTCTTTCTTGCAATGTAGTCATACCCATTATCATTTCATAATCCCACAAAAGAGTAGCTTTCATTCTATAATCTCTATTAGCATAACTTTCCGGATTCAATGCTGAATTTGGTGTCGTCCTTGCGCCGGGAGTTAGAGGATTCATCGGAATTAATGGATCTGTAAAGTCTCCTGTAATTGTAGATTGATAGTGATCTGCCAACTCAAAACGTGGTATCACCTGATTTTGGCTACTTTCTAAAGTTCGACCGGTAAAAACACGCATTAACTCCTCGCTTTGCCCAGTACCGGTACCACCATGGGTGAAAACCATGATCATTTCTCCATCCGCGTTTGGATTACCTGTTGAAGGAATAAACATATAGTAGTAATTGGGTAATACCTCTGCATTTCCCATGCTGCCCCATTGACCGGGTTCACCGTTTCGGAATAATTTAAGGCCGAAATCTTCAATAACACTTTTAAAATCTGCCGCTGCAGAAGTATAAGCTGTGTTAGCCTCAGAAACACTGGGTGCGAATGTCTCAAGCTCAGGCCAGCCAAATTTATTCCAGCTTGCCCAATAAAGATTTAGTTTGCCGCGGAATGCCAAAGCGGCCGGCTTTGCAGCTCTACCCACTTGCTCTGCTTTATCGGGAAGCTTAGACACCGCGTACGAAAAATCTGCCAATATAGAATCTTTAACTTGAGCAATTGGCATTCTAGATATAAATTCTACCTCTGAATTGTCATTTATAATTTTTCCAAAATATGGAACATCTCCATACATGGCAATCAATCTGAAATAGCACATACCACGTAATAACTTGGCCTCTCCAATTATTGACTCAAGCTTTTTCTCAGACTCTTTTGTTTTTGCATTAGGAAGCATTTTCTCTACATTTTCGATCACATAATTGGTTCGGTTTACGCCTCCGTATAAAGCAGTCCACACCTGATCAAATCCTCCGCCATAATTACTGGGATTACTCGTCGTAAAACTTATAGGTGCAGCACCTGTATTATACACCCTAATAAATTCACCTAAACCATCATAATGATAGTCGCGATCAAAAATAGGACGTATACTTGAATAAGCACCCATTAAAGCGTATGTCGCATCATCTTCTGTTTTCCAAAATGCAGATGAGCCTAATTCTGTAGTCGGTTGCTGATCAAGTAGGTCTTTAGTACATGAAACAGGAATAAATAACAAACCCGTTACTATTATTATTTCCAATAATATCTTTTTCATAATATCCACTTTTATATTTCAAAATTAATACCAATGGTGTATGCTTTATTTAACGGATAAACCTCATTATCATAAGTTCGTTTTTCAGGATCCAAACCTCGATATTTTGTAAAAGTCATTAGATTTTCAGCGGTCATATAAATTCGTATTCTATTAATACCTATGGGATTTAATAATTTATTTGGCAACGAATATCCAACTTGAAGATTTTTAAATCGTAAGTATGCAAGGTTATCCAGCCAGAATGTTGTTTGCAACCTGTTATTACTTCCCCCAAGCCGGGGCCATTCACCTTCTCGGTTATCTACCATCCATGGATAATTCCAGTGTTTCCATGTAGAGGCATAATGTGTATCTGCGAAATTGATATTATTATAATTATTGAGCCAGTAGTTTTTCCTTCCTGCAGCTCCCTGAAATAAAAGAGCCACATCAAAACCTTTCCATGCCATTGTAATATTCAATGCAAAATTTGTGGTTGGCCTGTGAAGCTGAATATTGGGATATGCTTTTCTATCATTTCCATCAATTACACCATCTCCGTTCAGGTCTTTCCTTAATATATCCCCTGGAGAAGCTCCCTGTGGTGTTGCATTGTAAACATCTTCCCACGTTTGGGCAATACCACTATCCTCATAAGTATATAGAAATTGATAAGGCATATTCAAAAATACAGATCCGCGATCAAGAAATTCATTCCACTCTTCTAATACGTTTCTGTTATATGAAGCATTTAAATTGACAGAATAATTAAAATCTCCCTTTCGTTCACGCCAAGTAAAATTTCCTTCAATACCGCGATTTCTTAAATTTCCAATATTTCTTCTTGGTGCATTATATGCTCCTGTTAATAAATTTGAGAGTTCAGAAGGGCGAATCATTCCTGAGGTAAAGCGATCATAGTAATCAATTTCGAATGAAAATTTGTTCTTCCAGAAGCCCATATCGATACCAACATTTAGTACTATTGACTCCTCCCAGGTTAAATCTTTATTGACCATTTTTTCATTTACGAAACCCTTTACAATTTTACCGTCAATTATATAATTGCTTGCAGCAAGAGTCTCCTGTTGTTCATAGCGGCTGACTCCACTGTTATTACCGAGGCTGCCATAAGAAAATCGCAATTTCCCATTAGAAAGGTTTATTTTATCTACAACAGACTGAAAAAACAATTCTTCTGAAAATCTCCAGCCAACTGCTCCCGATGGGAAAAAACCAAACTGATATCCAGGTAGATATTTTGAAGAACCGTCGTATCTGAAATTAAGTTCGAGTAGATATTTATCATAGGCAGAATAATTTGCCCTGCCTATATATGATCGGAGACCTTCTGTGTTTGAAGTACCTGAATTGGATATGGTCTCATTTAGAGCTGCATTAAGTTCATGAAGAGACGGGTGTAAACGGTCGTTCCTGCTTGCATTTAAACTTCTGTCAAACCAATATTCTTCACTATAGGCTGCCATCAGGTTAATAACATGATAATCACCTATTGAAGTATCATAATTTATTCTTCCGGTTAAGAGAGTTTTATAACCGCTGTTGCTATAATTCTGAATGGGTGCATTCTCACCTACATATATCCTAGCACCAAAATCATTTTGTTGAAAATTAAATGCTCGTGTAGGTATGCCGGCTCTCCATCTGAATTGATTGTAATAGTTCAAAGCATATTCTGTAGTGACTTTTAATCCCGTAATTGGAGCCCAGTCCCAATATACACTTCCATTAGCCTCCTGCCTGTTCTGCTGATTTGGATTTGTTTTGAAATCAACATAAGGATTGTATGCCTGAACATTCTCATTATATGCCATAACACCACCGTAATAACCGGTTACCGGATCATAAGGTAATATACCTGCAATAGCTGCATACAAATCTAAACTGCCTGATGAATCAGCTGTAAAACCTTCTGCATAGTTATACTGATATTTTGACCAGTTACCAGCAAACCTGGCACCCACATTCATATTAGATCGTATTTTTGCATCATAATTGATACGGACATTATAACGGGTATAATCATTAGTTATTTGCAAACCTTTTTCATCCATTACACCAATCGAAATAAAAAAATTCGATTTATCATTTCCTCCTGTCGCGGACACATTATAGTTTTGCACCTCACCATTTCTCAATATTATATCCCACCAGTCGGTATTTGGATATCTTATTGGATCAATCATACCAAGTGCCATCCATTGATCAATTGTACCATCTTTATATGTAAAATTAGAACGGAACGAATTCACGGCAGCGTCTCTCTGATGCAGGGTCAGTGCCCTAGGATAATCAGCCATAAACGAGTACGTTTTTGTAGGATGATCAATTGAATATGATACACTGGCATTTATTCTTGTTTCGCCACTTTTACCAGATTTCGTTGTAATTAAAATTACACCATTTGCCGCACGAGAGCCATATATTGCTGAAGATGAGGCATCTTTTAATACAGATATTGATTCAATATCATTCATATTAATACGATTGATGTCCACATCAGGCAAACCATCCACAACCACCAAAGGCCTCGCGTTATTAACAGTACCTAAGCCTCTTACAAGCAATTCTGATGAATTATTTCCTGCCATTCCTGAATTTTGATTGACAGAGAGTCCCGGTATCAATCCCTGTAACATTGAAGAAACATTTGGTATAGAACGGCTGGTTATGGTTTCATCCATTTTAACCGCAGCAACTGCTCCTGTTAAATTTGTTTTCTTTTGAACACCATATCCCACAACCACCAGTTCCTCCATACCAATGGATTCTTCCTTCATAATAACTGTTAGCATATTCCTTCCAGCGATATTTACTTCCTCTGTTTTCATTCCAACGAATGAAAAGACTAGCGTGGTATTTTCAGGTATATTTGAAAATATAAAATCGCCATCTTCACTACTTACGGTACCGGTAGAAGTACCCTTAATTACAATTGTAACTCCCGGTAAAGGACTACCATTCTGGTCAATCACCCTACCTTTCACAGAGTGTTGCTGCATGACGTTTAATACACAAAGATCATTAAACAAATCTTTAGCATTTAAATTTGCGATACAGATTCCCAACATAAAAATAAGAGAAGTAACTCTACTAAATAACCCCAAAAAAGTAAAGGATTTTTTCTTGTTACTGTTTTTCATTGTAAAATAAATTTATAATTCAGACATGCTTACCTAATATATCTAAAATACTCATTCTATTGAAGATATGCTACAAAGGGAATCATAAATATTTACAATTTATCTTAATTGTACGCAAATTAATCCTCAATAAACGCATATTTCAAATTGTTTGTGTTAAATTTAATGATATTGTCGGTGCAAAAACATTTAAATAATTAGTTTTACAAAAGAATAGTGTATTTAACTGAAAATGTTTAACAGGAATTGGAGGGCTTTGCTAACTATGCTTATATCTAAAACACCTATAGCCAACCAATTGAAAATCTACCGTTTCGGCGCACATATTCTTTTTCGCAGTTCCATCCGAATTCTACTTTGACTTCGCATCTGACAGGATCTTCCTGAAGCTCCTGCGTAATAAGCAGCCCGTTTATGCGTACGAAACATTTCCCTTTCTTGGCAATACCCACATAATCAACAGAATTTTCACCTTCTACTTTAAGATAAATTCTTCGATTGTTTCCTCTGATGACTGCGTCGTTGATTCGAAAATCTATCTTTATCTTGTCACCCGTGACACGCCCTACATTTCTGTTCTGCAAAGCACTCCAGATATCATCACTTTCTGCCAGTTCATACCTGGAGTACATTTCAACGAAAGGCGTCTGTCCCTATTCCTGAAATGACTTCCAGTTATACCCCCGAAAACCGGTCTGATATCCCATATGGTGAGGGGTAACAAATGCCTTCTGTCCTTTGAGCCTCGCTTTCAGCTCCATCGCATTTGAAGGCTCCGCCATTGTCCCATTCACATCATATAATAATGCTACATGATCACCATGTGCCATATCGTGACATTCGTAGCTCAAAAATGTAAGGAACTCATTTTCTTTGTTGTATCCGCTCGTCATTTTCACGTATTCGTCCCATTTTCCTGCTCGCAATGCATCGAATGATTTGGTGTGATAGTCGATAACCCATTGCAGGCGCATATCATTC
>ENA-UOOM01001054-UOOM01001054.1-fermentation-metagenome-genome-assembly--contig:-NODE-1054-length-28022-cov-17.806772_pt1 | contig 28022 bp, 19 predicted proteins | sample MGYA00245781_ERZ724031 | MGnify/ENA primary metagenome ERZ724031 (study PRJEB28704, sample SAMN03018317) | fermentation metagenome | biome: anthropogenic terrestrial biome; feature: soil... | reverse complement strand
CAAAAATAAGCGTTTATGCTTAACTCTGTGTCCCGGCTAAGTTAGTAATTCCACTGCGGCCAGTACCTCGTCCGGGATATTTTCTTTATTTACTCTCTTTTTTTATTGTCAATGATAACTTCCACAGTTGCAAAAAACTCAATTTTTTATTTTAAATCGTTGCTTGAGCTTTCTACAAATGTGGAAGTTGTGATACTATTTGAAGTTCTATGTTACATCAGATGTTTACTTAGTCTCAAATTCGACTCCGAAAATTACTTGTTTTTGTCCATAATTGACAGGAATCTTAAACATGAAAAATTACTATCAATTTGTGATGAATCGCTTATTTAATATTTAAACACTTTACCTCCGGCAATTACTTGTTTTTGTTTTTCGTCGAAAGTGGCACGTTGTCCGGTACGTAAGGCGGCAGTAACCATAATGTCGGCTATGGAGTGATTGTATCCGGCTTCAACGGGAGCATTTGTTTTCACGTTGTTGGCTCTTACGCAATCCATCCAGTTTTTCATGTGCAAATTAGTCAATGGATCTGATCCGGTGTCAGAGCCTGTTTCTACGCTTATTTTCGGCAGTTCGAAAGTGTCGAGCATAAATGGCTTCATTCCCATCGCACTAGCCTGTCTTTCTGTCAAACCGCCATCGTTGTTGATGATGTTTGTATCCAGGTCAAGTTTTCCTCCGTTGGAAAAATACCATTCTTTAGTGCCACCCGAACCATTATTCTGCCTGGAAGAATAGATCACTTGAAATCCGTTACCCGGCTCTTTTTCGGCCCCGTCTCCATAGTCGAAAACTGCAGTCATGGTGTCGAAATTGGTCCTTCCGTCGTTCCACATGTAAATTCCACCGTTTGCCACTACCGAACGGGGATAATTCAGTCCTGAGAACCAGTGAACGGTATCAATCTGATGAGCCATCCACTGTCCTGGAATACCCGATGAATAAGGCCAGAACAAACGATATTCCAAATATTTACGTGGATCCCACTGTTCGTAAGGGCGATTCATCAGAAATCGTTTCCAGTCGGTATCCTGTTCACGAATTTCCTTGGTTAATTGTGGTAAACGCCAGCGTCCGGGCTGGTTAACGTTCCAGGTCATTTCCACAGCGATGATTTTCCCGAATTTTCCCGATTTAATGTAATCGTAAGCAGCGTGATAATTTGTTCCGCTGCGGCGTTGAGAACCCACCTGAATAACCTTATTTGTTTCTTTTGCTGCTTTCAGCGCAAAATTAGCATCGTCCATGGTCTCTGCAAACGGTTTTTCAACATATACATCACAACCGGCTCTTAAAGCTTCGGCGGTATGGAGCGCATGCTGGAAATCGGCAGTACTAATAATTACCGCGTCGGGTTTTTGAGTCCAAAGTTCATCGGTATTTCTGGCAGTACGGATATTTCCTCCTGTTTGTTCTTTATACCAGGCCTGTCCCTCATCGCGGCGACGATTCCAGATATCGCAAACGGTAAAGAACTCGAAGTTCATGTCTTTTGCATACTTGAGGAAGGATTTGCCAAGTGAGCTTCTGAACCGGTTAGAAAATCCCAATATGCCTACTCTTACCTTGTCGTTGGCACCAATAATGTTAGCATAGCTTTTTGCCGACATGTTCATAGTACTTCCCAATGTTATTCCGGCCACTCCGAGAGCCGATTTTTTAATAAATGCACGTCTTGATTCCATTTTTAAGTTTTTAAGTTGTATTTTATTTGTTAAAATTGTTAGAAAAATTATTTATCTCAGCATCAGTAAGGTCTCCACCAATAATTACCTTATGTTTAAAAGTGATTGTTTCTGCAGGGGCCAACTCAAATTTGACGGATTCAGCATTTTTATCTACAGCCTGTCCTGCAAGATTGTTTGTGGCAAACAATCCGTAACCCCTAGCGTGAGACCATGCCGGATAATTTAGATTGTTTTTATTGTCTAAAATAACAATAGTAATTATTTCACCTTCCTTATTAGTCTTTAGAGCAACCCACTTGCTCCTCTTTCCCCAAACATCTCCTCCTGTCAGACCTTCAGCATTTCTGTAAATTCCATTTACACCGTCATTGTTTAAAACAGGGGTTTCTGTTACATTTCCATTTGCATCTAAGAACGCTTCTGCTTTTTTTGTCGGTTCTTCGAAAGCTCTGTCTAATCTCAGACCCAGCAAACCTTCTTTATTCTCTGTAAAAGTGACTTTTTGTTTGGCAGTCAGCTCAGAAATTCTTTCTATTGTCCTGATATCGTTCTTTAAACCTCCAAAAACGTAGGTTGTCTTTTCACTCAACAGAATATTCTTATTGTTGTCAACCCAGTTTGATAAAATAACTAATCTACCTTTCTTATTGTTTGCCTCAACTATTTTTTCAAACAAGATAGACCCATATTTATGTTTATCTTCGGGTTTGATTGAATACGAATTGTTCCAGAAATCAAGTCCGTTTACATCACCAAAGTTAAACCACAATCCAACGTGATGTGGATGGTCGGTTCTCTCGAAAGGTCTTGGATTCAGAGGAAATCCTCTTGTAATGAATTTACCCGAAGGCGTTTGTATAGGATAAAGAGTTTGTTTCTCCATATTATCCGGATAAATAAACGATGTAAAATAAATGTCGTTCACAAATACCTCTACAGACTGTTTTGCCTCGTCGGTAATAAATTTAACGCTTGTAGATGCATCCTTGCAGCTTACGCCTAATAATATCGTGATGATCAGAATACTAAATATTTTTTTCATTTTCTAAATTAAAAAATGGTTGATAAATTCTGTGAATTCGTACTTCAAATTGATCCATAGTCATATCCGGGAGGCAACATCTCTTTTGTAATATTTCCGAAATTATTAATTTGATTTTGGGGCAGAGGTTTTATATAATGATTATTGTTCACGTAATCTTTCCATCTCTGAATATTATCGACAGACTCTTCCCTGCTTTTAGGATTATATTTTTTAATTCTGTCAACTAATTTTCGCGTTCTTTTCAAGATGAAGAAATTGTTGAACTCCATGCCTAATTCCCTTTGATATTCATCTATTATGAAATCGATATCAATAACGCCTTTTTTGTATACATTCGCATCAGCAATGTCTGTAAAGGATCTTGCCCAAATAGGCCTTAAGGCAGAATAAACAGCTTCATCCCCTAAATTAAGTCTCCAATTACATTCTGCTACAATTAAGTGCATTTCCGGAAGTCTTACCAATATTGCGTTTGCGTGTCCGGCATCTTGTTTACCCATTTCAGTCCGGGATCTGTCAAAGAACTTTTTCAAACTGTAGTATCTGCTTCGTTGTTTCAGAGGTCCGCCATAATATTCAGATCCAGGGTCATCCATATCAAAAACCTCGTTCATCCCATCCAGAAAATATGCTTTAGGATCTCCGGATGCAACCCAATCACTGTATTTCTTATCTTCTTCGGGGGTAATGGCCCGAAAAGGCATATAACATACGGTATCCGTCATATTTAATGGGGCAGCCTTGTCGTCATCAATTTTCAAATAGAGGGTTTCGAAATTTGCACTTTTACGTTTGTCTTTATCCGAGTACATATTTATCCAGTGAAAATTAGGCATTATATGTCTGTATTCCCTCCCGTAATACATGGAATGTGCCGGCATAGAATATTTGACAGGTTTTCCATCTGCGTTAAGTCTTGTTACAACCAGTGATTTTGTGGATGCAGTTGTTATTCCGCTGCTATTAACATGCATAACCGATGTTTCACTCGTACGGCCAACCCCGGGTCTGTGAAAATTTTGAGCAGGGTCATTAAACATTTTATCAGTTGTCCATTGAACAGCCCAAATAATTTCGTCGCTTTTTTTGTTGTAAGCATCGAAAACTTTACTGTATTCGTTTTCCATTCTATACCCATAGTCATTAATTACGCTCAAGGCTAAATTCTTAGCTTCGGTATAGAGACTTTCAATAGAAGCGTATCCTACTTTGGTATGCAAGTTGTATTCTGGCTGTGAACTGTATTCTGTATTTGAATATCCCGCGATTGCCAGTAGAAATCTTGCTTTTAATGCTTTAGCAGCTCCTTGTGAAAGCTTCCCTATTTCTTTAACCTCGGCTTTAACGGGTAGTTTTTCAATTGCAAAATTAACGTCTTTCAATATCTGTGTGTAGATAAACTCAACCGACTGTTGATTTATGTTCAGCATTTCCGGATCATATTCCGTGTAAACCTTGTCTTGAAAATGTCCATATTTACCCCATACTTCTACCTGAATTTGGTAAAAGAATGCCCTTAATAATCGTATTTCCGCTAGATAAATCTCTTTTGTTGGGTTGTCGGGGTTTTCCCCGATAATTTTTTCAAGACGGTTGGCGATCATTATGCCTTTATGCAATCTTGCGAAAACTTCATTTAGTGAGTCCCAGTTTACATTTGCGGCTTGATCATATGAATTGTTCATCGATGAACCATTCTCAACCAGGTCCCCAAAATAATTGAGACGGAACATGTGGTGCTGATACAGCTCTCTGTATACAGTATATACACCTCCAACCCCTTCATACAAGCCCTGATCCGTATCATAATAATTTTCGGTCATTTGACTTTTGGACTCTTCTTTCAGAAAATCTTGACATCCAATAAGAGTTATTGCTAATATAAAGAAAAATAACTTTTTCATATTTATCAATTTTATGGATAGTTTAAAAATTAAAATTAATACCCATCACATAGGAGGATGGAATTGTGTACATTGAATTCGGTTGTTCCGGATTTACATCGGAAGGACAAGCCTTATAGATATAGAAAGGATTACTTGCCTGTACATAAACCCTGAGTTTCCGTACGTTTAGTCTGGATATCAAACTACTTAAGTCATAACCCAAGGAAATGTTTTGCATTTTAATAAAATCTCCTTTGAGAATTGATAATGTGCCGTTATATTTATTTGATTGTGCTGTATGCACTCTGGGCCAATCATTAGTAGGATTCAAAGGCGTCCACCAGTTAACTGCTTCAATCATCATTTTATCGCCATTCCACTCCTGCGTGTAGTTGTCCGCGGTAATCAGGTGCCCGAATTGTCCCACGATGTTAAAAGAGAAATCAAAGTTTTTATACCTAATGTTGCTTTGAAAAGATGAAATTAATTTTGGCTCTCTTTGACCTAAAATAAACCGATCGTTATCAGTGAATGCAAAGTCTCCGTCGCGGTCAGCTAATTTTATTTCTCCGGGTTCCATTTTATATTTTTTTGCCTCCTCGGCTTCATCAATTTGCCATATACCGGTTTTTTTGAAATCCCATACAACATCTATCGGATGTCCTATAAACCACTCATCCCCTACATTGTCTTTCCCATCGGCTAAATCAATAATTTTGTTCCAGTTTCTCGAAGTCATGGAGCTTACATTCCATCTAAAATCCTTTCTTGAGATCAAGTCGGATGAAAGTGATACTTCCACTCCTTTGTTTGAGGTCTTGCCGATATTCTGCCAAATATTGCTGAATCCGGTACTTTGTGGAATTGTTCGTTTCATTAACAGGTCTTCGTTAATGGTGTTGTACACCTCTATTCCTCCCGATAATTTATTGTTTAGAATGTTGAAATCAAGTCCGGCGTTCCAGGTTTTTGAAACTTCCCATCCTAATCTCTTATTGGCTATTCCACTGGGTTGCCATGTGAAAATTCCTTCTCCGGCCCAACTATAAGCTCCCTGATTTAAAGTGGTAAGGGTTTGATAAGCCGATATAGCCTGGTTTCCTACTTCTCCATAACTTGCTCTTAGTTTTAGAACCGTAAATAAGTTCTGGTTTTTCATGAAGCCTTCTTCTGTCATTACCCACGCCATTGACATGGATGGAAAGGTTCTCCATTTATTACCTTCAGCTAACCGGGATGATCCATCCGTTCTAACAGCAAAGTTGAACAAATATTTTCCCATATATTCATATTGAGTTCTAAACATATAGGATAACAGTGTGGTCTTTTCGTATCCTGACCATATGTCTCTGTTTATTACACCTGATTTAAGAAAATGATAGTCCATATATCTGGCAGGAATATTTTGAGAAGAGGCTCCAACCCATTCTTCTTTTTCCTGAATGGCTTCAACCACGGCGGTACTCATTATTTTGTGAGAATCCTTGAATGTTTTGTCAAAGTTTAAAATGCCATTCCAGGTATATCCAAAGTCAGAAGTTTTTTCCATACTTGCGTAATTCAGCCCTAAATTCTGATAACTGGTTTTAGAGTCTCGGTAAGTACCTCTGCTCCGATCGTTGTAATCAATTTTCAGGTTTGTTGTTAAGGTCAGCCAATCAACAGGTTTTATATCTAACTTTAAGATAATATCTCCCATTTTTCCTTTGTTATCATGAACAAGGTATCCTTTTTCATAATTCCAGAGAGCATTCACGTATTTCTCTTTACCTATTGCATCTTTCAATCCTTTCGATGGGTCATCGTCAATGTAAGGTGTCTCGAAAGGTGTCATGCGACGCATGTTATCCCACATATTATCCGGCCAGCCGGAAAATTCTCTGAATACAATCCTATTTATCATGCCTAAGCTAACCCACTTTGCTAATTTCATATCAACATTTGAGCTTAAAACATGTCGTCTAAAATTGACCGTTTTGTAATATGAATTGTCTTCTTGATAGTTATAACTTAACCTATATCCGATTTTATCGGTTTGATTGGCGATACTGATGTTATGTCCTTGATTTAAGGAGGTATTATTAAACAGAGCTTCTTGCCAGTCGAAGTTAATGCCTTTGTCGTAATAATTTTCAGCCCAGGTAGAATTGAACATTTCCAGTCCTTTTCTTGTATCAATAAAAGTATTCTCCCACAACTCCTTGTTCATAATACCGTGCGTCTGATACCTCATCACATCCCTAATAAGTTCGGCATATTTCTCGGCTGACTGCATTTTTATAAAATCATACGTATTTATACCTAAAAATGAGTCCACTTCAATGGTTAGTTTACCCTGTGCGGCTGCTTTTGTGGTTACCAGAACTACACCATTTGCTGCTCGGGACCCATAAATTGCTGTTGCAGCAGCGTCTTTTAATATTTCCATCGATGCGATGTCCTGGCTTACTAGATTATCCCAGCTTCCCGGCATACCGTCAATAATTAATAAAGGGTTATTTCCAGCTGAAAGGGATCTGCTGCCTCTGATTCTTATAGAAGGCGATTCTCCGGGTTGACGCGAGGGTGAGACAAAGATACCGGCTGCTTGTCCTTGCATGGCGTCCAGAACGTTTGTACTGGGGAAGGCTTCTATTTTTTCTGCCTCAACTCTTGAAACAGAGCCTGTAAGACTGCTTCTTTTCATTGTTCCATAACCCACCACAACCAGTTCATCTAATTGCTTTGTGTCTTCAAGCAGGGTAATATTAAAGTTTGTTCGTCCGGAAGTGTTTATTTCTTGATCCAAATACCCGATATAGGAGACTATTATTATTGAATTGTTACCAATTTCTAATGAGAAATTGCCGTCAATATCCGTAACAGTGCCGTTAGTTGTACCTCGTTCAACAATGTTAGCTCCGATTATCGGTTCATTATTGATATCAATGATATTCCCGGTTATTGTTTTAGTTTGCAATTGATCTAGAACCGAGTTCCCAATATTTACTTTATCTTCTATTTCTGCATATAATTTAGGCGTACCCAGAGTTAGAAGTATTGCTAAAACAAAAAGCATGTTTAGAAACTTACCACAATACTTCGTGCAATTTAAATGCGCTTTTAGATTCATGAGTTTTAATTTTTTAGGTATTTTATAATACGATAATTTAATGTTCTGTGATTTTGCTAAAATATTTTTTATCAATGCTTTAGGTTAATCGATTAACTGATCGGCATAAAGCAAATCGATAAACAGATAATTTGTGTTAGTGTTTTGATACTTATACCCTCTTGTATTCTTTTTTTACTTGCGGTTTTATTGAAGTTAAACTTTCAACCATAACAGGTTCTCCTGTGGTAATACTTTTTCTGGCAGCTATGCCAACAAGACATGCAAGCGCTCCGTCTCTAATGCCAGCAGCTTGTTTAAATGGATCTTCCGTATTGGGTTTAAAAATCTGATCTTTCAAAAGAGCGTCTCCTCCACCATGCCCTGATGTACCGTGAGGGATCTGAATATATTGTCTTTTAGAAAAGTTTTTAAAAAGTACAATTTCATCAAAATTTACGTCTTTTGTAGGTCGGGATTCTTCAATCCAGGCATCAATACGTCCTTTCGTTCCGTTAAATGCAATTCTGTATCCTTCATAAGGTGAGTATGTTGTTAAGGAATATGCAACCTGAACGCCGTTCTTATAACGAATTGTGGCTGCCATCTTATCATAAATATCAACATCTTCCTTAAAAACGCATCCGTCTCTCAGGTACCCATCGTATTTTTCATTATCTACATATAAACGCTTCATGCTTTCGCTCTTCATTATGTCAAAATAAAAACTGCATTGACCGGTATGAGGACAAGTACGGCAATTTACTGCTCTAAAAGGACCATTTTTTCCATAAAAATTTAGTTCTCCCAAAGCATAAACACTTTCCGGATCACTGTCAATCCACCAATTTAAAAGATCGAAATGGTGACTGGCCTTATGTACCCATAGTGAGCCTCCTTTTTCTTTAAGTCTGTGCCATCTCCTGAAATAATCTGCACCATGTGAAGTGTCGAGGTACCAGTGGAAATCGACGGATGTAAGTTCTCCGATCTCACCGGCTTGAAGGAGCTCCCACATCTTAACTCTATGTGGTGAGTAGCGGTAGTTGAAAGTCACCCTGCATTTTTTTCCTGTTCTTTTTTCTGCATCAATAATAGCCTGCATTTTTTTCTCATCGGTAGTCATGGGTTTTTCCACAATAATATCTGCACCCAATTCCATTCCCCTGATGATAAAATGATCGTGTGTATTGTCTACTGTTGTTACGATCAATACTTCCGGTTTTGTATCCTTCATCATTTTTTCGAAATCTGTGAAGGTAGGACATGAAACCTCCATTGTTTTCTTGGCCAGGGCTACTCTTCCCGGATTAATATCGCAAAGTCCAACAAACTCTACAAAGTCTGAATAACTTTGAACCACGCTTCTTCCCCACATGCCTGTACCTCTGCTTCCCGTACCCACCATCGCAACTTTTGTTTTTTTGGCAGGCTGTAACGTCTCGGCATCTATTGAATATATGCTGGATGCAGGGCTGATTAACGTTGTTCCGGCCATCGCTCCGGAGAGAGCCAGAAAGTGTCTTCTTGACATTGAATTTGATCCTTTTTTGTTCATCTTTTTTTAAGTTTTGTGTGTATGTTATTAAGTTTGATTACAATGTTGGTTCCCAGCCGGGTTCATATTGGCGTTTCCACAGTTTCATGGCATCCCGATCGAATATATGTCCGGTTTTATCGTCGATATCGAAACCTTTACCTATGCGGTACGCAATGTTGGGGTAGTGGATCATGGCATTGCTGATGGCTGCATCAGCAATGGGTGCGGTTAATTCTGATTTACCTCTGATGGTATCGAAAAAGTTGATTACATGCCCCGTAGTCATGTCGCCACCACCGCCAAGAGCCGTTCCTGCCTCGCTGGAAGTAGATGTTCTTTCTTTCAATACTTTTCCTCCACGATCGTAAAGGATATACTTATCCCGATTAACGAAAGCCGTTCCTTCGCTGCCATAAATAATTGTTCCTCGGTCGGAACCGTAGGTTTTGTGTCCATTCCGGCTTTTACCGTCCCATTTTATTATTTTGTTGCCTGCAAACCGGTAGGTTGCATCCATGGTATCGTACATTTCCCATCCGTCATTTATGAAATGACGTTTAGCGGCTTCTATTTCAACGCTCAGAGGAAAATCGACTTTAAGTGCCCAGCGTGCAACGTCTAATTCATGGGTAGCGTTGTTTCCGCTCTCAGCTGTTCCGTAGTTCCAACCGTACCAATGCCAGTTGTAATCCCAGGTTTCTTCGGTATAATCACGACGTGGGGCAGGGCCCTGGAACAGGTTCCAGTCCAGTCCGGCAGGAATAGCTGCTTTTTTCTGAAGGGGTACCTCGCCTCTGGTATTGGCGTAAAACGCAACGGCCTTATATGGATTTCCAATAATGCCGTTATGTATTTCTTTAATGATTTCAATGGTATGATCAGAAGAACGCTGCTGGTTGCCCATTTGGACCACTTTATTCAATTTTTTAGATACTTCAACCAATATTTCATTTTCGAACATATTGTGGCTGCACGGTTTTTCTACATATACGTGCTTACCCGCTTTCATGGCCATTACAGAACCGGGAGTGTGCCAGTGGTCAGGCGTTGCGTTAAATATTGCATCCACTTTCTTATCGTCGAGTACTTTTCGTATATCGTTTTCAGGTGTCGGCTTGTAGCTGATGTGTTTTGAGAAATTTTGCATCGCTCTGGTACGTTGCTTTTCCATTACGTCACAAAGATAAAGCAGTTGTACGTTAGCACCTTTTAGAGCAATGGGTTCGTAGAATGCGCCCAATCGCCGACCTAAGCCTATTATTGCTACGTTTATTCTGTCGTTTGCACCGATAATGTTCGCGTAACTTTTTGCTGACATGCCGGTTGTGCTTCCTAATGCTATTCCTGCTACTCCTAGAGCTGATTTTTTAATAAATTCTCTTCTTGATTCCATATTTCAGTTATTGAGCTGTGTTTTAATTGTTGTTATTGCCACTGGTATTTGAGTGTCGAAATCTTTCCACCGGGCTTCGATAGAGAGTTTTCCTTTGTAGCGTATCTTTTTTAGTGCATTGAAATAGGGACGGAAATCTTCGTTGAAAGTTCCCGGTACTGCTCTGTCCTGTTTTTCAGCGAGATGGACGTGCTTAATCAGCTTCCCGTATTTAACAATGCTCTCCGGTCCTTCGTTTTCCATTTTCATATGGTACAAATCAGCTAGCAACATGAAGTTGGGATGATTAATGTCCTTGACAATTTCTCCTCCTTCTGTTACGGAATTGATAAAGTTACACTCCGTAGTGTTAAGTGGTTCTAAAACAATGGTAACATTGTATTTTTGTGCAATTGGTGACATCTTTTTGCCAAGTTCAACAAACTGTGCCCGGGCTTTTTCGCGGGAAAATCCTTCGGGAATGGAGCGAGAACCGCCACTTCCAAATACAATTATTTCCACTCCTGCCCGCTGTGCCCTGCGGAAGGCTGTTTCTGCGAATTCTAAAACTTCGTTGTGGACGGCATCAGCGCCTACGCTTTTCAGGTTTCCAGGAATAAAGCTATTGCATGCTTTAACCGGTAAGGGGGAGTTGGCAGCTTCCTCCAATAATTTATTAAATTCTTCTTCTGATTTTATGGGAGCAAGAAAATGTGAAACGCCCTCCTCTACGTAAGAGTATCCATATTGTTGCATTTTCTCTCCGTTGGTAACATTAGTGCAAATTCCGATTTGTGTTGATTTTAATTCATTTTTCACAGTAGTGCAGGAAGAAATGACTATCATGATTGCGACAAAATGAAAGGACATGTTTATATTTCTCATGTGTTTTTAACTATTATGTGTTTCAAGCTGATGTAAATTTTGAAAAAGTTTATATTAAAGCGTCTTCATAAAATACAATTTGGCAAATATAATAAAAAATAATTATGTGCACGTAAACAGAGTGAAAAAAGTAAGATGTTCTATGGTTAAATTTGTTAACTTGGTGGAAACAAAGGTTGTATAAATAGATTTATTTGAGATTGATTATCTGAGAATATCTTTCAGTAAATGTCGTAATACATTAACGTGTACGTAGACAACAAGAAGGAACATGTATTTCACTGCAAACTCTGATGTTTTAACGAAAATAAAAAGGCAGTTTAAGCAACTTTCTTTTTTAAAGTAAATATCAAATTTCTATTGATATGGCCGAAAAAAATGTAACTTTGCAGTCCGATACAGTTGCAAAAAAACGCTTATTGTGTTTTGTTCCTGACGGAAACTTGAAAAAAGACCTGTTTTTATGTCAGAAATTAATTTAAAAGGGATGGGTGTTGCCCTGATAACACCATTCAAAAAAGATAAATCTGTAGATTTTAATGCGCTCGGCAGGTTGGTGGATTATCAAATAGATGGTGGTATAGACTATCTTGTTGCACTGGGAACTACTGCCGAAACTCCGACTCTGACTCGCGATGAGCGAACCGAGATCGTACGATTCATTATCGAAAAAAATAACAACCGTCTTCCCATTATTGTGGGAGTTGGAGGAAACAATACCGCTGAAATTGTTCACGAGTTAAAGGTGTCGTATTTTTCTAATATCGCAGGAGTATTATCTGTTACCCCATATTACAACAGACCAAATCAGGAAGGACTTTATCAGCACTATCGTGCTCTGAGTGAAGTTTCGCCCCGGCCGATCATCCTGTATAATGTCCCTGGAAGAACAGGTGTAAACATGGAAGCCGAAACAACGTTGAGGTTGGCAGAGTCCTGCCCCAATATTGTGGCAATAAAAGAGGCATCGGGGAAAATAGATCAGATTCGACAAATTATCGAGAATCGTCCCGAAGGATTTTCTGTTATATCGGGTGACGATGGTATTGCATTTGACTTGATAAAAGCAGGTGGGGAAGGAGTAATATCTGTATTGGGAAATGCATTTCCAAAAGAATTTTCGGAAATGATACATCACGCCTTGGAAGGTGACTTAGAGCTGGCAGAAACTGAAAATAGACGTTTTACAGAAGCGATCAGACTGCTTTTCAAAGACGGAAATCCGGCCGGGGTGAAATGTATGCTTCATGCAATGGGTTATATCGAGAATGAACTTCGCTTGCCACTGGTAGCGGTATATAATGAGACTAAACTGCAAGTAAATGAGGAGATTAAAAGAATATCCCAATTCTATAATCTCAAATAATAAATCCTTAATCTAAAATATATTATGTTTTCCGGAATTGTTGAAGAAGCCGCAACAGTAGTTGCATTAGAAAAAGACAAAAGTAACCTGCACATCACGTTAAGATGCTCGTTTACAAATGAACTGAAGATCGATCAAAGCATAGCCCACAACGGGGTTTGCTTGACCGTAGTTTCCATTGTTGACGATACGTACACCGTAACTGCTATTCAGGAAACGCTGGATCGTTCTAATCTTGGATTATTGAAAGTTGGTAGTAAAGTGAACTTGGAACGGAGCATGAAAATGAATGGCAGATTAGACGGACATATTGTCCAAGGACACGTTGATCAAACCGCTGTTTGTACAGATGTGACCGAAGCTGACGGTAGCTGGTATTACACCTTTCAATACGAATTCGATAAGGAAATGGCAAAAAAAGGATACCTGACGGTAGATAAAGGTTCGGTTACGGTAAATGGTGTCAGTTTAACTGTTGTAACGCCCACCGAAAATACTTTTAAAGTAGCTATTATTCCTTTCACATACGAAATGACCAATTTTCATCAAATAGAAAAAGGTACAGTAGTGAATCTGGAGTTCGATATTATCGGTAAATATATCAGCCGGATCGTTGTCCTGCAATCATAAATTGATGAAACTATCTTTTCTCCTTGTTTGCAGCGAGAGGTAGTAAAAACATAAATTGATGAAATATGGATTTTCTTGAAATTGTTTCTTCGCGACAAAGCGACCGCGCATTCGACCCTGACAGGCCGATAGAAAAAGAAAAGATGGAGCGTATTCTCGAAATTGCCCGATTAGCACCTTCTGCATGCAATGCACAACCTTGGCACATGATCGTGGTTGATGATCCGGAGTTGAAAAACAGAGTGGCTGATGCCACTTCAGAGCGAATATTGGGAATGAATCATTTCACTAAACAGGCTCCTGTTCATATTGTGCTGGTGGAGGAAAAAGTTAATCTCACCTCAGGGATTGGTGGTTGGGTGAAACAAAAAGATTACGCACAAATGGATCTGGGTGTTGTGGCTGCACATATTGTGTTGGCTGCTCGTGCCGAAGGGTTGGGCTCTTGTATAGTCGGATGGTTTAACGAACCTAAGATGCGTGAGTTATTATCGATACCGGATTCTAAAAGAGTATGGTTAGATATTGTTATCGGTTACAGCACTCAACCTGTTCGTCCCAAGAAACGCAAAGCAAATAACGAAGTTTTTTCATACAATAAATATAAGTAAGATCATGGTGATAACTATTGTCCACACCATATATTATAGAATAAACTTTAATCTGTAATGCGACAATATACTTACCGTCTTTGCAAACTTAAAACCATGCATAACAATTAAAAATAATCAACTTTAATCTTTTTAACACGAAGTTTCTGTCCTTTTGTTGGTTGCATCGCAAAAAAATATCATCTTTGTACCCTAAAACAAATTATGAAACAATCTACCAACATCTTGTTGATTTTAATGAAGAAGAATGAACATAACAGCTAAACGTTTTCTCCCGTTAATCACTTTTTTTACTATCGCTATTGTGACTTTTGCGCAACAGGTAGGATCTAACTCTCCATACGGCAGATATGGCTACGGGCTCCTGTCCAATCAATCTTTTGGTGCATCCGAAGCCATGGGAGGAATCAGTTATGGACTGAGAAGAAGTCAACAGGTGAATCCGGGAAATCCGGCCTCGTATTCAAAACTAGACTCGTTGACTTTCATTTTCGATCTGGGTGTATCAGGACATTACGCAAGTTTTAGTGATGGCTTAAACAAGCAAAACTTCTACAATGGCAATCTCGATTATATTGCCATGCAGTTTCCTGTTTTCCACAAGGTAGGCGCAAGCATTGGGCTCATGCCGTATTCAAAAGTGGGGTATAACTATGGACAATCACGCGCGCTTGAGAGCATCATTTATGAAGAAGTTTTTCGCGGAACAGGCGGCTTAAGCCAGATTTATGCCGGAATTGCTTACGAACCCTTAAAGTTTCTCTCAGTTGGCGCCAATGTTTCTTATATTTTCGGCAATTTCAGTTATAGCAGCGTTTCTGTCCCCACAACAGCGCAAGGAGCAACTATTGGTGAAGAGAAGAAAAAATATTCAATCCGCGATTTGAAATACGACTTTGGTGCTCAGCTCACGTTTCCGATAGACAAAACAAGTTCTTTTACGGTGGGAGCGGTTTACAGCCCGAAAGTGACTTCCAAGACCGATGTTTATGCTACGCAAATGATGTTCATGTCCGACCCATATTCAAGTCCATATCAGACTCCAAGTGAAATTCTACGTGACGACACGCTCTCCAATCAACAATTTCAGTTGCCTGACACTTATGGTTTGGGTGTAACCTATTCCAATACAAACTTATTATTGGGAGTAGACGGAACATATCAAAAATGGAGCGGATTAGACTATCCCGATGTTTTGGATGGATTGACCACTCAAAACAGATTCAACAATGCCTACAGAATAAGCGCCGGTGCTGAATATGTTATTGATCCGTATAGCCGTAACTTTTTCAGTAGAATGCGATTCAGAGCCGGTGTTTCATACGGGAATTCGTATACAAATGTAAGTGTATACAATCCATCGGACAATAAGAGTGCCGGTATTGGAGGTTTCAAGGAATATGGAATTAATTTTGGATTAGGATTACCCTTCAGAGATTCGTTGTCCGGAAGGTTGTCGTTACTCAACATTGGATTCGGTTACACAACACAGCGTCCGGATTTACAATACATGATAAAACAAGACATGTTTAAAATATCCTTGAACATGAATATCAACGAATTTTGGTTCTTTAAAAGACAATTTAACTAACTTTTTATATCTTTGCATTGTTTAAAACGAGGAGGAATTAAACTTTTTATTTAACATTTTGTCCTATTAACAACCAAAACAGGAATAGAAACAAATTTAAAAAGAATGAATATGAAAAAATTATTATTATCAGGATTTCTTGCTATAGCAACCATTGCAGGACTTAGCGCTCAAAAAGCAGGATATGATCCGGTAAAAGCACCTTTTGGACACGGTCAAGACAGCGTACAATGCCGTATGAATTTGAGTCTTATGTCAACATCGGCAAAGGCTGAAAATTATAAGGAAGCATTAGCATCCTGGAACGCTGTTTACGAGAACTGCCCCGCGTCCAGTAAAAATATTTATATATATGGGCCACGCATTTTCAAAAGCTTACATGCAACAGAAACCGATGCAGCCAAAAAGAAGCAATATCTCGATAAAACCATGGAGATATACGATACTCGCTTGAAATACTATACTGATGACGTTAAAGGAACTGTACTGGCATACAAGACATACGACTATATGGAGTTGATGGGTGACAAGGCCGATTCTAAGGTAGTTTACCAATGGTTAGGTGAATCCCTTAAAGAAATGAAATCTGCAATGGAACCAAAAGATGCTTATTCTTATTATATGGTTGCATCTTTGACTCAATATTTGACTGATCAGTCCAAGAAAAATCAGTATATCAGTGACTATTTTACGGTTACAGGTTATGTTGACGAAGCTATCAGCAAAGCAAATGCTGCCAATGACAAAGCAAATGCCGATTATCTGGGACTGGTAAAGGAAGGTATTGTAAAAGCATTTGTAAACAGTGGTGCAGGTGATTGTAAAACACTTACAGAATACTATGCCGACAAAGTAGAGCCTAACAAAGCTAACAAAGAATTCTTGAACGAAGTAATCAATGCCTTAGGGTCTGTAGGTTGTAGCGAATCCGACTTGTATTTCACAGCTTCTGAATACATGTACAAACTTGAACCATCTGCTGGTGCAGCTATTGGGTTGGCTAACAAAGCGCTAAGAGATAAAGATTACGATACGGCCCTTAAGTATTATGAAGAAGGAGCAAAAATGGAAACTGATAAAAACAAAGCATCCGATTATATGATGCAATTGGCAGGTATTTTCTCCAACCAACGTAATTTTGCAAGATCACGTCAAGCCGCAAATGAAGCGTTGCAATATAATCCAAATAATGGTTCTGCTTATATCCTCATCGGACAGTTATATGCAGCATCTGCCGGAAATATCTTCCCAGAAGCTGAGAAGAGAGGATTGGTTTTCTGTGCAGCTGTTGATAAAATGCAAAGAGCTAAGTCTGTTGATCCAAGCGTAACATCTGAGGCCAACCGTTATATTAACCAGTATTCCGGCTATTATATGGATACCGAAACTGCTTTTATGATGGGTATCAAAAGTGGTGAATCTGTATTTATCCCCGGATGGATAGGTGAAAGTACCACTGTAAGATTGAAATAATTAATTGATGATTTGTTGATAAAACAATCAGTAATACATACATCTAAATACATAACAACTGCAATTTTTGTGGTTGTTATGTTTCTTTTTATCGTATCGTGCGGAAAGAAAGATGAGAACCTGATCAATATGAAATTCGATCCGGAAATCATGCCTTCTATGATTACCGATTCGGTTGAAACACTTATTTCAGATTCAGGAAGGACCCGTTATAAAATAGTAGCCGATGTTTGGGAAATTTACGATAAGGCTAAGGACCCTTTTTGGTTTTTCCCAGAAGGTTTTTACCTTGAAAGATACGATGAAAATTTTAACATAGAAGCTACAGTTATTGCTGACACAGCCTGGCGTTATACCGAAAAAAGTCTTTGGCGCATAAAGGGAAATGTTGAAGTAAAGAATATGCAGGGACATGAATTTAAGAGCGATGAACTTTTTTGGGATCAGAATGCTGCAAAAGTGTATTCCGATAAATACATTGAAATAAAACGCGGAGAACTTGAATTGAAAGGAGATGGCTTTGAGTCGAATCAGCAAATGACCGATTATCGGATTATGAAGCCACACGATGGGAGACTGCCTTTCGAGGAGAGATCAGGTGATTCAGACTCCATGCAATTGCAATCCGATTCAATACAATAGTTAGGCTATGGCTTTTGCACCATTAATACTCTGGTGGTTTATTCTACTGTTTCTGTCGGCGTTTTTCTCCGGTATGGAAGTGGCATTTGTGTCATCGGATAAGCTCCGCTTCGCAATGCTACAAAGGGATAAAGGGTTTTACAACCTCATGTTGAATACCATTTACAGTCATCCGCGACAGTTCTTATCCACGCTCTTGCTTGGAAACCTTATCGTGTTGGTGATTTTTATGTGCCTGTCATTGCTGATAGCCTTTCCTTATGTTCAACAAAATATCACACAAAACACACTTCTCATCTACTTGCTCGTAATCATTAGTACCAGTGTTATTATCCTTTTTAGTGGTGAGTTTCTCCCGCGTGCAGTTATGGCTCGTAAGCCCAACTTCTGGGTTAGGACTTTAGTTGTTCCGGCTTTCTTTTTCTACGTGTTGCTTTTTCCTGTTGCAAAAATATTTGGATCGATATCGAAGGCAATATTGGCTGCTTTCGGTGTAAAATCGGATAAGACAAACGAAAATGCATTGGGCCGGTTAGAATTAGACTCCTATGTGAGAAAGGGATTTGAAGAAATTTCCGATGACAAGGAAATGGATTCTGAAGTGAAGATTTTCAGAAATGCGCTTGACTTCTCATCCATGCGCGTGCGCGATTGTATGGTTCCAAGGGCAGATATTGTTGCGATCAATGTAGATGAGGGTATTGAAAAACTTAAAGACTTGTTCATAGAAACCGGTATTTCCAGAATTTTGGTTTATCGGGAAGATATTGACGATATTATAGGCTACATACATGTTTGGGAAATGTTTGATATTCCGCAGGATTGGACAAAGAGCATTGCAACCGTTTCATTTGTTCCTGAAAGTATGCAGGCCAACAAACTGATGAACGACCTTATGCAGCAGCGAAAGAGTATCGCTGTGGTTGTTGACGAATTTGGGGGAACTTCGGGTGTGGTTACCATGGAAGATCTGGTAGAGGAAATATTCGGAGACATTGAAGATGAATATGACAGCGCAACACGATTCGTGAAGCAAGAAGGCGCCAACGAGTTTGTGCTTTCGGGACGTGTCGAAATCGATACCCTGAACGAAGAATACGGACTTGATATTCCCGAATCTGAGAGTTACTCTACTGTTGCCGGTTACCTACTGCATCACACTCAACGTTTCCCGAAAACCTACGAAACCGTAATAATTGGTAAGTATACCTTTAAAATACTGAAAGTAACTGCCCGCAAGATCGAGGTTGTACGACTGGAGATAGGGGAAACGGCCAGCTTTTAATAACCGGTTACCTGCTTACACAGTTTAGTGGAAACCTCCTGCATTGTACGATAGGAACTATTTTTATATTACACCTGTCTTCCGTCGTCTATCACCAACTTTTTTCTCAAAAACAAATAGTTATCTTTCTAATTTTTATTAACTTTGCACTCTTGTTTAAAAGAACATAAAATATTAATTTGTTTATCAAAAATTTAAGATAGTTAAATGGCTACACTTCAGAAGATTAGAGATAAGGGCGTACTTTTAGTCGCAATTATTGGGATTGCATTGCTTGCATTTATTTTAGGAGATTTACTCACTTCGGGAAACACGCTTTTTGCAAAATCACGCGATAAGGCTTTCGTTGTAAACGGGCAAGTGATTTCAACTCAGGAATATGCCGATAGAATTACCGAATGGGAAAGTTTTCAAAAAATGATTAGTGGAGAAACTTCGTTGGACGAAAACACTACTCAACAGATTAGGGAAGCGGTTTACGATCAGATGATTCGTGAAAAAATGCTCGATAATCAAGCAGCAAAACTAGGCTTAGCCGTATCAAAAGCAGAGATTAATGATCTTGTACATGGAGAAACTATCTCTCCTTTACTTCAACAACTTCCGTTCTTCCTTGATCCGCAAACCGGTATGTTCGACAGAGAAGGTCTCATGCAATTCTTATCCACCGTAAATTCTCCGGTTGAGTCTTTGCAACCCGAAGAAAGAGCCGTTGTAGAGCAATATAAATCGATGTGGTTATTCATCGAGAACATGGTGAAATATCAACGTCTTCAAGAAAAATATACTTCTCTGCTCAGCAATACCGTGATGGTGAACGATGTTGAAGCGAAAACTGCTTTTGACCTTTCACAACAAAATGCCGATATGGCATACGTGATGAAAAGCTACTTTACTATTCCAGATTCAACAGTAGCAGTTTCCGATCAGGAAGTAAAATCGTTTTATGACAAGAATAAAGATGCGTTCAGAATGAATGTGCCTTTGGCAAAAGTTACCTATTTTACTAAAGAAATTGTTCCCAGTGATGCCGATTTTGCTGAAATTGAAACGCAAGCCAACGAAGCTTATCAGAAATTGGTAGAGGCTCCAAATCCGGCGCCGATAGTGGCTGATTATTCTGATATGCCATTTAGAGATGTGTATCTTTCTGCAAATACGCTGACTGAGGGACAAAAGTCATTTGTAGAGTCTGCGACTGTTTCAGATATAAAAGGTCCGAATAGAGAAGGCGATGCTTATACGATTTACAAGTTGATTGATAAAACTGTGGCTCCCGATTCTGTCCATCTTCGGATGATGGCTATACCCGATGCTTCGATGGCAGGACAAGACAGCATTGTCACTCATTTCGTGGATAGTATATTTAATGAGATACAAAGCGGAAAATCGTTTGCAGAAGTAGCCAATAGCCTTAATCCGCAATCAAACGGCGGTGATGTAGGCTGGGCACGTGAAATTGATCTTGCACAGGCAGGAATCGATATAGTGAAAGCGGCGTTTAGCGCTCCTGTTGGTCAGGCCTTCAAGATGAAAGTTCCAGGACAGCAGGTGATTATTCAGGTTGAAGAAAAAACTGCTCCGGTGCAGAAATATAAAATTGCCACTATCAACATGCCCGTTATCGTTAGCGAAAAAACGTCAAACAATGTTGATAACGAACTCAATCAATTTGTGTCGGATCCTAACGTAAGCAAGAACTTCAATGAACTTGCCACTCAAAAAGGTTATTTCGTAATGCCTGACACACGAGTGTCTGCAAACGATTTTTCTCTGATGCAAATTCCAGGCTCACGACAGGTGGTTACCTGGGCTGTGAATGAGAAGAAAATGGGAACAGTACGTAAATTCGATATTACCAATGTACGTATCGTTGCTCGTGTAGATCAGGTTTATCCGGCTGGCACAGCTCCGTTATCGGAAGTTGCAACGAGCATCCGTTCTCGATTGAGCAATGATAAGAAAGCCGAGAAGATCATTTCCGACCTGGCAGCTAAGAATTTGACCAGTCTGGACGCATTTGCAACCGAGATGCAGACTAATGTTGATACCGTTAAATTCGTGAATTTCACCACGCAAAATATTACCGGATTAGGTTTTGAACCGACGTTGAATGCATTTTCTGCTTACGCTCCATTAAATACATTAACACCACCAACTAAAGGAAATATGGGCGTTTATGTAGTAAATGTACTTAACAGGTCACAGGGGACTGAAACTTACGATGCAGATACTCAAAAGAATTTGATGCAAAGTAACAATGCATACATGTTGCAGATGCAATCTATTGAAACATTGAAGAACAAATTGAAGGTAGAAGATAATCGTTATGTGTTCTTCTAATAGATTTTAATCGATAAAACAAAAAAGGCGTTACTTATACTTAAGAGTGACGCCTTTTTTGTTTAGTCTTTTCATTTATTCATAGAACAGACAAGATACTCTAAAATCGATATTTTGCTACGTTCAACAGAATGAAACGAAACTATACCTGAGCCTTTGATACAGCTTCTCAACTTTATTATTGTCCTGTTATTTCTTTCAAATACTCATATATCGCTCTTTGAGCTCTGACTGGTGGTTCATCATTTCTCTTAAATTCATTTTCCAGGTTCTCGGTTAACCATGTAGCACTTGTGTTGTCTTGAAGCTGAATAAGCAGAATATCAATTATTTCACGTTTTAATTTTTCTGAATATATCGGAAATGCTGCTTCAATACGGCGGTGCAGATTCCGCTCCATCCAATCGGCCGATGTGAGATAAACATTTTCTTCGCCGTTGTTGTGAAAATACCATACTCGCGAGTGTTCCAGGTATGCATCCACGATACGGGTAATCTTAATGTTTTGACTATATTCTTGATCGGGAACCAGACAGCAAATCCCACGTATAATCAAATCGATTTTCACACCCGCTTCGCTGGCGCGATACAAGGCATTTATCATCCCTTTGTCTTCCAGGCTGTTCATTTTCAGGATGATTCGACCTTTGCCACCATTTTGAACATTTGCGATTTCTCGTTCAATCATCCGTTTAATTTCGGGAACCATATTAAACTGAGCCACCAAAAGATGTTTGAAATCGCGCTGGTGAGGTTTGCCTTCCAGCACGCGAAAAACTTCGTCGATTTCCTGAATAAATTCTTTGTCGGATGTCAGCAGACCTTTATCTGAATAAATTCGAGCGGTTTTTTCGTTGAAATTCCCTGTCCCCAGATAGGCATAGCCTTTAATGGGTTCTTTGGTGTCGTTGCTCCGTTTGCGGACGTACGCCAGTTTAGCGTGTACTTTCAGTCCGGGCAGGCTGTAAATGATTTTAATGCCTGCTTGCTGCATCAACTCCGATGACAGGTAATTATTTTCTTCGTCAAATCGGGCTTTCAATTCCACGAAAACAGTGACTTTTTTACCATTTTTGGCTGCACTGATGAGGCTGTTTATCACAGCCGAATTTTCGGCTACCCGATATTGAGTAACTTTTATTTCCAGTACTTTGGGATCGAAAGCGGCTTGCAGAAGGAAACGCAGCAAGTAATCGAATGATTGATATGGGAAATGCAGTAGAATATCCTGCTTGCGAAGTACGCTTAAAATATTGGTGTTATTTTCAAGCTCAGGTACGCGCAGTGGCTGCGGAAGTTTTTGTTTGAGTTTATCGCCAACGGGATTAGGCAGCTTCATCAATTCCGCCAGGTTCAGATATCGTCCGCCTTTTAATAGTTCTTCCTCTTCGATTTCATAAGTTTCACACAAGTATTTTAGGAAATAATCGGGCATTTCCTTGTCGTACTGAAAACGAGTAACAGCACCGATTTTTCGTTTTCTTACTTTTCTCAAAATCCGTTCGGCGATATCTTTTTGATCTTCATTCTCGAGAGAGAAATCTGCATCGCGCGATATTTTTATACTGTAGCAATCTACAATAGTATATCCCGGGAAAACACTTTGCAAATTGGCCTTAATTACGTCATCGATAAACATAATGTAATATTTCCCATCCAGTGTTGGTAATTCAATGAAACGAGGCAATTTGGTGTATGGGATTTTCATAATCGCATACGTATATTGCAATTTTCCGGTGTTGTTCTTTTTCTTTCTTTTTTTCAATAGACTGATTGTCTGATAAATTCTGTCGTCCTGAATAAAAGAATGAATATCATCTTTCTGAATGATCATTGGCTGTAGAAACGGAAATACTTCTTCATTAAAGTATTTTTCCACAAAAGCCCGGTGAAATGGCTCTACATTTTCTGTTTGGTAAAGGATGATGTTATTCTTCTCCAGTTCGGGCAGAATCATATCGTTGAAGATGCGGTAATATTCTTTTTCCTGTTCCGTGACTTCGTTGTTGATTTCTAACAATGTTTGTAGTGCTTCTTCTTCCGACTCGTCTCTGGCAATGCTTTTCAATATCGAACTGTGGTATCCCGATACGCGAATTTTGTAAAACTCTTCCAGATTTGAAGAATAGATCGACAGAAATTTAATACGCTCGTAAACGGGAAGCGATTCATCTTTTGCTTCCAGCAAAACCCGGTGATTAAACGACAGCCAACTTATATCGCGCTTAAAGTATTTGTAAGGCATATTATTATAAATAATCGGTTGAATAAATTTAACAGTAAAATTACTAACTTTGTTTCGATAAAGTTTACTTTTTAGTCTAAAAGTCTTGGCTCTTAGCTCTAATGGTCTTTTTAAATGAAAAAAATCGGTCTACTTTCCGACACCCACAATGTTTGGGACGAAAAATTCGAAACTCATTTTGCTGATTGCGATGAAATATGGCATGCCGGAGATATCGGATCACTGGAATTAGCGAATAAATTTGAAAGTTTCAAACCGTTCAGGGCAGTTTATGGGAATATCGACGATTTCTCAACCCGAAAGGTTTATCCTGAAACACTGCGGTTTACTTTAGAAGGTGTTGAAGTTCTGATGACACATATTGGCGGTTATCCCGGAAAATACGACCCCAAAATACGGGCACAGCTTTTTTCGAAGCCGCCCAAACTATTTATCTGTGGTCATTCGCATATTCTGAAAGTGATTTACGATAAAAAGTTTGATTGCCTGCACATGAATCCCGGTGCAGCAGGAAAATATGGATTTCATCAAGTCAGGACATTACTGCGGTTTGTGCTTGACGGTGGGAATATCCGCGATTTGGAAGTGATTGAATTGAGTAAACGAGTTTAGAAGTGAGAAAGTGATAAATGCCTTATTTGATAAAGTGTTGAGAGAATGGATGTATATATCCTGCTTTAAGCTTTATTTTCGTGCAAAATAGATTCTTAGAGCGTCACATTTAAGGCGGATAATAAAACACCCACACCACTTATTATTATCAGTATCAAGCCTATCGTTTTGTTGAGAACTACTAACCCCCTTCTGTTGAAATGTTTGCGTAGCCGCGAAATAAACGAGCTGAGAAAAAACCACCATGCCAATGCACCAACGAAAATGGCTGTAAGCGCCAGCATGAGGTATCCGTTTCCTGAAGTAACGGGAGTAAACGTGAATCGGGCATATAAAGTTATGAAAACTAATATGATGGCAACATTAGATAAAGTAATAAAAAAAGATGAAATAAAGTCATGAAAATACTGTGTCTCCTGAATTTTGATATTGGGTGTCCATCCTTTTAGGGGATTGGAGCGAAAGACAACATATCCGAAAATAAAAAGTATCAAGCTGCCGATTAACTGAATCAAAATTTCGTTTTTTCTCAAAAAATCTTCAATAAAACTCATTCCAAGCAATGTGATAAATGCGTAAAACACATCAGAAAGTAAAGCTCCCAAGCCTGTAGCAAATCCATGCCACCTGCCCTTATTTAACGTTCGTTGTACGCATAACATATTTACCGGTCCCATTGGTGCCGATACCAACAGTCCGATAACAAATCCTTTCACAATAGTTTCAATCATTTGCCTGCTTTGAAGAGGTTGTGGCTTTTACGCCTGCAAATATACATCCATTATCAGAACCGACAAAATAAGATTTTGTTTCTGCTTTTACGTCGGTTTTGATTAACTTTGCAACTTAATAAGCATAAGGGCGAAAGGTTATGGTATTAAGAACTGTTACCCAATACCCCAAAACTCAAAACTCATACCCCATAAGATATGATTAATTTTTTCAGAACTCCGTCGCAAAGCATCATAGCTGTTGATGCAAAACAACCTGTTGATAATAAACTTCAAGAACGATTGATTTGGCTGTTTGAAAACGCCGATCCGATTCCTTTTTTCGAGATAAACGAGAAGTTTATTGGCCCACGTCGCGAAATGATTACGCCGTGGAGCACCTGTGCCGTAGAAATTACTCAAAATATGGGAGTTGAGGGTATCACCCGGATAGAGGAATATTTTCCTGCCGGAGAAGTTCCGGAATATGATCCGATGTTGCAACGTGTTTATGAAAAGCTGGACCAGGATATTTTTACTATAGATAGACAACCCGAAGCCATCATTCTGATTGATGATATAGAAACATATAATCAGGAAGAGGGTTTGGCCCTAAGCGAAGATGAAATTGATTATCTCGACAACTTGAGCCGGAAAATGGGTAGGAAGTTGACTGATAGTGAAGTGTTTGGTTTCTCTCAGGTGAATTCTGAGCATTGCCGCCACAAGATTTTCAACGGAAAATTTATTGTTGATGGTGAAGAAAAAGAGAGCTCGTTGTTTCAGCTTATCAAAAAGACATCCAAAGTTAATCCCAACAGCCTGATTTCGGCGTACAAAGATAACGTAGCCTTCTTTCAAGGACCAACTATAGAGCAGTTTGCTCCTGCAAGCGGCGATAAACCCGATTTTTTCCAAACCAAAGAAATTGAAAGTGTCCTTTCGCTCAAAGCCGAAACGCATAACTTTCCCACAACCGTTGAGCCTTTCAACGGAGCTTCCACAGGAACAGGTGGCGAAATTCGCGACCGTTTGGCTGGAGGTAAAGCCTCGCTTCCGTCGGCAGGTACGGCGGTTTATATGGCTTCGTATCCACGAATGGAAGAAGGACGCGAATGGGAAAACGTACTGCCGGAACGCAAATGGCTCTATCAAACACCGGAACAGATTTTGATAAAAGCATCTAACGGTGCTTCTGATTTTGGGAACAAGTATGGTCAGCCGCTTATCTGCGGTTCGCTGCTTACGTTTGAACATGCGGAAAATTACAAGAAATTCGGTTATGACAAGGTGATTATGCTTGCCGGAGGCATTGGTTTTGCCAACAAACAAAATGCGTTAAAAGGCAACCCGCAACCCGGAGAAAAAGTGGTTGTGATGGGAGGCGATAACTACCGTATCGGAATGGGCGGCGGTGCTGTTTCATCTGTAAATACGGGTGAATATTCATCTGGAATTGAACTGAATGCTGTTCAGCGAGCTAACCCCGAGATGCAAAAACGTGTGGCAAATGTTATTCGTACGCTTGCCGAATCGGATGATAATCCGATTGTTTCCATCCATGATCACGGTGCCGGAGGACATTTGAACTGCTTGTCTGAATTGGTGGAGAAAACAGGGGGTGTCATAGAGATGGATAAACTTCCAATTGGCGATCAAACACTTTCAGCTAAAGAGATTATCGGTAATGAAAGTCAGGAGAGAATGGGACTCCTGGTTCCAGAAAAAGATATTGAGCGCATTAAACAAATTGCCGATCGTGAGCGTGCCCCTTTCTACGTTGTTGGTGAAACTACCGGCGACATGAGACTCACTTTCGAACAAGCTGACGGGAAACTCCCGATTGATATGGGTTTGGAAGATTTCTTCGGAAAATCACCTATGACCGTTATGAACGACGAAACGGTGGAAGAAGCGTACTCCGCACCCGAATACGAAGAAAAAGACATAGAAACATACATAGAAAACGTTCTCAAATTAGAAGCTGTAGCTTGTAAAGATTGGCTTACCAATAAGGTTGACCGCTCGGTTACCGGACGAGTTGCACGTCAGCAATGTCAGGGCGAAATTCAACTTCCGTTAAGTGATTGTGGCGCCGTTTCACTCGATTACAGGGGTTATAATGGTGTTGTCACTTCTATTGGACATGCTCCGCAAGTAGCTATGATTGACCCTGCTGCCGGATCTGTTATGGCTGTTTCCGAAGCGCTGACCAATATAGTTTTTGCTCCGTTGAAGGATGGATTACAGAGCATTTCACTGAGCGCCAACTGGATGTGGCCGTGCCGTAACCCTGGAGAGGATGCCCGTTTATACAAAGCAGTGGAAGCATGTTCCGATTTCGTGTGTGACTTGGGTATCAACATTCCCACAGGAAAAGATTCGCTTTCGATGACACAAAAATACGGTGATGATAAGGTGTTCTCACCCGGAACGGTAATTATCTCTGCTGCTGCAGAAGTGAATAACGTTCGCAAAATTGTGTCGCCTGCACTGGCATATATAAAAGGAACGTACCTTTATTATATCGACTTTTCTTTCGATACATTACGTTTGGGTGGTTCTGCTTTTGCTCAAACGTTGGGCAAAATCGGCGATGAAGCGCCTACGGTAAGTGATACAGAGTATTTCAAAAATTCGTTTGCTGCCATACAGGAATTGGTAAATCGTGGGTTGATAATTGCCGGACACGATATTTCTGCAGGGGGTATGGTGACCGCTATGCTCGAAATGTGTTTTGCTAATCCACAAGGTGGTTTGGATGCACGTTTGGACAAGATTCGTCATTCCGATTTGGTAAAAATTCTTTTTGCCGAAAACCCGGGTGTACTTATTCAGGTAAAACATCACCATTTGGTGGAGAAAATTCTGAACGATTACGGAATCGGATTTGCCATTGTTGCCCGCCCCATAGAAGAGCGTAAACTCATTATTGAGAAGGGTGATTTTAAACAGGAGTTTGATATCGATGCCCTTCGGGACGTATGGTATCGCACCTCCTACC
>ENA-UOOM01001052-UOOM01001052.1-fermentation-metagenome-genome-assembly--contig:-NODE-1052-length-28060-cov-11.733940_pt1 | contig 28060 bp, 26 predicted proteins | sample MGYA00245781_ERZ724031 | MGnify/ENA primary metagenome ERZ724031 (study PRJEB28704, sample SAMN03018317) | fermentation metagenome | biome: anthropogenic terrestrial biome; feature: soil... | reverse complement strand
ATTAATATTATTGACTATATTTGAAAGCGCTGTTATTATATAAATATAATTGAATAAGTTTATTATCGGTGCACATAGTAAAATCTGTGTGAGAATAGGGAATCAAGTGAGAACCTTGAACAGTCCTGCTGCCGTATTGACGTAGTTGTTTTTATACCACTGAGATTTGCTTGGGAAGGAAAGACAATGCCTGATGTCTAAGTCGGAAGACCTGCCGATATGTTTCCACTTTTTGCTTCACAGGATATGGGGCATGGATTTTGATAGCTTAAAGAATATTTAACTGTTTTGTTTATTATTCTTTATTACATGTTATTGGATTTCAAAACCTTGTCTTAGGACAGGGTTTTTATTTTTATATACTTAGGATACATAATAAACAATACTTTTTAAGGAGCTTAAATAATGTTAGGCTATAAAAAATATATTTCCGAAATTAAGCCTGTAGATACAGAAAGCGAAAAGATGGCGAGAAAACGGTTTGACATGCTTGCAAAACCGCCGGGAAGCCTTGGCGGACTTGAAGATATATCGGCAAAACTTTCGTCTGTAACGGGTGAAATTTTTAATACACTTGAAAAAAGACAAATTCTTGTATTTGCTTCTGATAACGGAGTTTATGAAGAAGGTGTTGCTTCCGCTCCACAATCGGTAACATTGGCGCAATCCATAAATATGCTTAAAGGTATTACAGGTGTATGCGTCCTTGCAAAACAAGCTAAAAGCAGTGTTACGGTAATAGATGTGGGGATAAATTCAGAATATAGAAACCCTAAGCTTATTGACCGTAAAATAAGAAAATCAACATCTAATATAGCAAATGGTTCTGCCATGAGTTATGAAGAGGCTCAAAGGGCAGTTGAAATAGGTATCGAAGCTGTCAAAACGGCATATGAAAACGGCTGTGACTTGTTGGGCGTCGGAGAGATGGGAATTGGGAATACAACAACAAGCAGTGCGGTTTTGGCGTCTTTGTTGGGATTAAAGGGTTGTGAAGTAGAAAATCTTGTGGGCAAAGGCGCAGGGCTTACACAGGAAGCTTTCAGAAAAAAGATTGATGTTATTAAAAATTCGATAGAAATAAATAAACCCCAAAAGGACAATCCAATCGATGTTCTTTCAAAAGTCGGAGGGTTCGATATTGCGGCGATGTGTGGAGCATATATAGGTGCTGCATATTACAGAATACCCGTAGTTATAGATGGTTTTATCTCAATAGTTGCCGCCCTTTGTGCAGCAAGGTTAAATCCGCTGACTGCGGATTATATGTTTGCTTCTCATTACTCTTTCGAGCGCGGATATAAACTTGCACTTGACGAACTTAAATTAAAGGCATATCTGCATTTAAATATGCGGTTAGGCGAGGGCAGCGGATGCCCTTTGATGTTTCAGCTAATGGACTCGGCTTGTGCCATGATGCGCAATATGGCAACTTTTGATGAAGCGTTGATAGATACAGAATATCTTAATAGTATATCTAAATCTGACTTCTAATCTTAATAAAATGAGGGATATATATGAGCATAGAAAAAGGATACTTCCAAATTTATACGGGCAACGGAAAAGGAAAAACAACCGCTGCTTTAGGACTTACCGTAAGGGCAGTCGGTGCGGGGCTTAAAGTATATATAGGGCAGTTTATAAAGAATATGGAGTGCAGCGAAATTACATCACTTCATATGCGCTTTCCCGAAGTGACAGTTGAACAGTATGGTACAAAAAGCGGATGTTTTATAAATCGTCAACCTTCCAAAGAAGATATTGAAGCGGCACAGCAAGGTTACAAAAAAGCAGATGCCGCACTTCACAGCGGAAAATATGACATTGTTATTTTAGATGAAATAAATATCGCATTATTCTTCAAAACTATAAGCTTAGAGCAGGCGATGAAACTGGCAAATACAAGACCGGAAAAAGTGGAATTAATATTTACGGGAAGATATGCTCCAAAAGAACTGATAGAAAAAGCCGACCTTGTTACGGAAATGAAAGAAGTAAAGCATTATTTTGAAGCAGGGGTAACGGCGCGGGACGGAATAGAAAGGTGAAAATATTTATTTCGGGCGGCTGTAAAAACGGAAAATCAACCCATGCCCAAAGGATAGCAAAAATTCAGCATAATCAGCTGAATAAACTTTATTATATTGCTACAATGATACCGAAAGACGATGAGGACCATGCAAGGATTGAACGGCATATTTCGGAGCGCAAAGGTATGGGCTTTAAAACGGTGGAACTTCCCAAAGATATTATAAAACTCAGTGGAATATGCGAAAAGAACAGTTCTATTCTTCTCGACAGCACTACAGCACTTCTCTCTAATGAAATGTTCACTGAAAACAAGTTTAATCCATCTGCGCATTTAAAAATAGGCAAAGAACTAAATTCAGTTTTAGATATATTCAGTGACATTGTTATAGTATCTGATTTTATATATTCCGATTCGCTTATATATGATGAATGGACTGAAGCATACAGAAAAGGCCTTGCTTATATAGATAAAATTTGTGCGGAAAAATGTGATATTGTGCTTGAAGCATTTTACGGTAATCTAATAGTTCACAAGGGAGCGGATGAATATAAAAAGATTATTTGAAGGATTTTTAATGTCACTTGGAATGTTCTCCATATTTCCCATACCCCATGTTTGGAATAAAAATGCAGCGAACCTTATAATACCGTTTCTTCCAATAGTCGGTGCAATTATAGGACTCTTTTGGTGGGGACTGTCCCTTGCGGCAGTAAATTTATCTCTCGTGTTTTCTTCGGTTATCATTATGCTTATACCGTTTTTTTTAAGCGGATTTATTCATATCGACGGTTATATGGACACTTCCGATGCACTTTTTTCCCGCAGAAGTATGGAGGAAAAGAGAAAAATATTAAAAGATTCAAATGTAGGCGCTTTTGCCGTTATAATGCTTGCGGTTTTATTTTTTCTGTCTTATGCCGCGGTTACTGAAATTTTGATGCGGAAAGTAAACTTGCTGATGCTTTTGTTTATCCCCATTGTGTCGCGGTCTATGGTTGGACTAATAATGCTGAGGTTAAGGACTTTTTCTCAAAACGGATATGCCGCCGCATTTAAAAACAACAGTAAATCGGTTTATAGTGCTGTGCTTTTAATTTATTTGGCTATTGTGATTATTACTGCTTTTGCTTTACTTGGAGTAAAATCATTTTTTACAATTTCATTAATGGTATTAGTATCACTTTTAACTGCGTTTTATTTATATCGTCAGTTCGGCGGAATTTCCGGCGATTTATGCGGCTGTACGCTTGTAATAACCGAATTGTGCGGCCTAATATCTTTATCTTTTACGGGGGCGGTGTAATGGTTTTAATTATAGGCGGAGCGTATCAAGGCAAATTTGATTATGCAAAGGAACATTATGGAAAAGATAAGATAATAAATAATTTCCATAAAAAGATACTTGAATTAATAAAGGAAGGAATGAATCCTCTTACTTATATTAAAAAAAATATGGGATTTTACAAAGATAAAATTATTATTAGCGACGATATATCCTGTGGAGTTATTCCGACAGATGAGGCTATGCGTAAGTACCGCGAATTAGTTGGCAGAAGTCTTGCATTACTTTCTAAAAATGCGGATGAAGTTATTCGTGTATTTTGCGGGATGGGAACTAAAATAAAATGATATGGAATTTTATAAGACACGGGAAAACAATAGCAAATGAAAAGCATCTTTACTGCGGAAATACAGATTTAAGTTTAAGCGATGAAGGTATAAATGAACTAAATTTATTAAAAACACATGTTGAATATCCTAAAGCGGATTTATATATAACAAGCGGCATGAAAAGGACAAATCAAACCCTTAAAGTTTTGTATGGTGAAAATGAATTTATCACTATTGAAAATCTAAAAGAAATGAATTTCGGTAAATTCGAAATGAAATCATATCAAGAATTAAAGAAAGACAGTGATTATATTCGCTGGATATCAGATATACAAAATGAAATCTGTGTGGACGGTGAGGGCGAAAAACAGTTTAAACAGAGGATTTATGAGGGTATTGAAGAGTTAAACAAAATCAGTACCGAATATTCTTGTAATAATGCAGTGGTAATAACCCATGGTGGTGTAATTTCTGCAGTTATGGAATATTATTTTCCTATGAGAAAAAATTTCCTGGAATGGCAGCCTTGTTTTGGCAGAGGTTATTCTTTGGAATTTTCAGCCGATAAAACGGCGTATAAAATTATATAAGGATGATGAAAAATGAAAAAGAAATTAATCGCACTATTACTCGTATTTACAATTATATTACCGTTTGCGGCGTGCAGCAAAAAAACTAATTCAAGTCAGACAAGCCAAACGGCAAGCTCTTCTGTAAGCATTCAAATGCCTGAAAAAGATAGGGCAGGAAACAGTATAGATGTACCTAAAAATATTGATTCAATAATATCACTTGCACCTTCTGTCACCCAAACCCTTGTAGATTTGGGTCTTGGGGACAAAATTGCAGCGATAGATACAAATTCAGCGACTGTTGAAGGAATTAAAAAAGATTTACCTGCGTTTGATATGATGAAACCGGACGCGGAAAAACTGGTAAATATGAAACCGAGCATTATTTTTGCGACGAATATAAGTTTAATTAATGGCAAAGATGCTTTTAAAACTATGAAAGACCTTGGAATTTGTATTGCAAGTATTCCGACAAGTAACAGTATTCAGGGTATTCGGGATGACATTACCTTTATTTCACAGGTTACGCAAACAGCCGATAAAGGTAAAAAACTGATTGAAAATATGGACAAGGAAATAGAAAAAATAGAAAACATCGGTAAAACGATTACAGATAAGAAAAAAGTATATTTCGAAATTGCTGCTGCACCTGAAATTTACAGTTTCGGCAAAGATGTATTCCTAAATGAGATGATAAATATAATCGGTGCTGAAAATGTATTTGCAGACAAAAAAGGATGGATAGCGGCTGAACCTGAAATCGTTGTAAATTTAAACCCAGACGTTATACTTACAAACGTAAATTACATTGAAAATCCCACAAAGGAAATTTTATCTCGTTCCGGTTGGGAAAATATGAAAGCTGTTAAGGATAAACAGGTTTACTATATCGACAATATTGCGAGTTCTATACCTAATCACAATATTGTAAAGGCGCTTAAAGAAATGGCAAAAGCCGTTTATCCCGATAAATATAAAGATGAATAAAAAGACAAAGATTATTATTTTAATCTGTATTTCCTTTGCAGCTGTAATTCTGGGAATAGCTGTGGGAAGTGTGTATATATCACCCGCTGAAATATTAACCGTTTTTAACAATAAAATATTTGGAATAGATTTACCGAGGGATTTCAATTTAATTCATTCCGGTCTTGTTTGGAATATGCGTATGCCGAGGGTTTTCTTGGCATTTTTGGTCGGTGCGGCTCTTTCAGTCAGCGGAACTGTAATGCAGTCTGTTTTAAAAAACCCACTTGCTTCCTCATACGGTCTCGGAGTTTCTTCGGGTGCGGGACTTGGTGCGGCATTAATTATGATATCCGGATTGTCAGAAGGGGTATTGGGAATTTTCTTTTTACCACTTGCCGGTTTGATTTTCGGCCTTGTAACTGTCTTTTTTGCTGTGTCGCTTGCATCGCGGCTGGACAAGGATATGTCGAACAATACGATAATATTAACCGGTATGGTTTTGTCACTGTTTATAAATGCGATACTTACTTTGTTAGCTTCGGGTTCTCCGCAATATGCTCAAAGAATATTGCTTTGGCAGCTTGGAAGTTTTTCAATGAAGGAATGGTCTTTTGTTTATGTGCTGACACCTGTTACCGTACTGGGAGTATTATTTTTTATGAGATACTCAAAAGAGCTTGATATAATGACATTCGGCGAGGAACAGGCGAATGCGCTTGGGGTTGAGTTGAAAAAGGTTAAATGGATTTTAATAGGAATGTCTGCCGTACTTACGGGAGCGGCAGTTGCTTTTGTGGGCATTATAGGCTTTGTCGACCTTATAGCGCCCCATGTCGTTAGGAAAATATTCGGTTCTTCCCATAAATACGTTATTCCAGCTTCAGCACTTTTTGGCGGAACATTTATGGTTTTATGCGATTTATTTTCGCGTACAGCGGCTTCACCGTCTGAAATACCAATTGGTTCGGTTACGGCATTTATAGGTGCGCCGTTCTTTATTTATGTTTATTTTAAAAGCAGAAAGAGGGATTAAACTTTGCTGAAAGTTAAAAATCTGTCTTGTAAATATAACCGCACACCGGTTTTAAAAGATGTAACTTTTTCTGTTGAACCGAATGAAAAACTATGTATTTTAGGGCCAAACGGTTCAGGAAAAACAACCCTTTTAAAAGCAGTATCCTGTTTAATACCGAGTAACGGTGAAATATTTCTTGATAATTCAAACTTAAAGGACGCAAAGCGCAAAGAAATATCTAAAAAAATAGCGTTAATGTCCCAAATGTCCACAATATATTTTCCATATACCGTTTATGAAACAGTTATGCTTGGCAGGTATGCCCATATAAAGAGGGGTGTTTTTCAGACGGAAAGCAGTACGGATAAGGAAATTGTCCTTGATTGCCTTGAAAAGACCGGTATTGTAGATATTAAAGACAGATTAATAACAGAGCTTTCGGGCGGTCAGCTTCAAAGAGTGTTTTTAGCACGCGTTTTTGCACAAAGCCCCCAGATTATTTTACTTGACGAGCCTACTAATCATTTGGACTTAAAATATCAAATTGAACTCACAGAGTATCTTAATGAATGGGCATCAAAGGAAGACCATTGCGTTATAGGCGTTTTACACGATATAAATCTTGCGTTGTCTTTTGCAAACAAAGTAATTCTTCTTAATAACGGAGAAATAGCGGCATACAGCCGAGCTGAGGATTTTAATTTCAATCTTTTAAATGATATATACAAAATAGATATAAAAAAATATATGATAAATTCATTAAAAAAATGGGAGCGATAATATATCATATTTATATAAAATTAGATTTTATGCATATCCTTTTTTAAGCGATGATTCTAATGATTTACACTATGATTTTGAATTGTTTACAGACTATATTTCGAGTAAAATAGGACTTTAAAAAATGTTATTTTCTAAAACAAAAAAGCATGGGGTCGTCCCCATGCTTTTTTGCGTTAATTATATAATAAGAGTGGTTTAAAGTTATATGCAAAAATTAAATTCTATGATTGAGCCAGCAAATGATTTCGTCTATAATTTCATCACGGCATGGCTCATTCAAAATTTCGTGGAATAAATTCGCATAAATTTTCAGCGATTTATCCTTTGAAGCTATATCGCTAAAGAACTCCTGAGAGTCTTTTTCACTTACTAAGCCATCACAGCAGCCGTGTAAAATCAACACAGGATCGGTGAATTTTTCGGCATTCTTTTTAAGCCACTGGACACCGTCGTACATTGTATTCATTAGACCAACTGATATTTGTTTTTCTACCAGAGGGTCATTTACATAAGCTTCAACAATATCGGGATTACTACATACACCGTTGCCCAATTCGTTTGGAAAATATGTATCTGCGGGATTATCAATAGGCAAATCGCCTGCCATTTTGTTGTTATATCTTGTTAAAGCACCGGAAGTTATAAGTCCCGTCACTTTATTGGGATATTTAGTTCCGAAAAGCGCAACGGCATAACCGCCCATGCTGTGTCCCAATACAAAAATAGGTAAGCCGGGATTTTCTTTAATTGCAAGCTCGACTACGCAATTGACATCATCTACAATTTCGTTAAAATCATTGTAAAATACACGTTTTCCCTCGGACTTCCCGTGGCCTCTGTGGTCAAAACGATAAACACTTATATCGCTGTTGTTTAATCTTTCGGTAAGATAATCATATCTCCCAAGATGTTCGCAAAGACCGTGTACAATAACCATAACCGCTTTTGTACTTACAGGTAAATTCTTCTTAAAAAACAGTTTTGTACCGTCAAAAGACTGAATCATTGCTTCCTGTATCATATTAACTTCCTCCACTATATATTTTTTCAAGAAAATTTTCCCTCTGATACAAGCATTATATCATCTAAGAATTATTGTGTCAATACGACAATAATTTATAAATTTACATATAGTGAATTATTAAAAATGCACAATTAACGTTTAGTTGTTGTCTATTTCAGGTTCCCAGTACCCGAGGTAGTATGAAAGCTCCTTTGAACATTCTTTTACATTGCGCTTAAGTAATTTTAAGGTTTCTTCGTCGACTCTCGATGCCGGGGCAATTATTCCCATAGAGGCTGTAATTTTTCCTTGCGAACCAAATACCGGGGCTCCAATTCCTACGGCACCATCAATGTATTCGCCGCATGAAACCGCAATACCGTCTTTTCGGATTTGTGATAAATCATCTATAAGCTGATGAGAGTCAACAGGATTATGGTTAATATAGTTTTTTAAACCGCTTTTAATATAATTATCAATAAAAGCTTCAGGTTGATAAGCAAGAAGTGCCTTCCTTATAGCTCCACAGTGTAAATCCACTTCATATCCGAATTTCTCAATTACTTTGAGATTGTTTGGCCCTTCTACCTTATCCAAAACAAGCCCTTTAAATCCAGCAAGGATTACAAGGAATGCATCTTCACCGGTATTTTTCGACAGCTTTTTAAGTACAGTCGGTGCTATATTTTGAAGTTTTGCGTTATGGGTTGCCGCCATACCAAGTGAAATAAGTGCGGGACCAAGCTGATAAAGATGAGTCCTTTCATCTTTTATAACATAATTTTTTGAGCAATATGTCTGCAAAATACGATGAATAGTGCTGGGTGGGAGTTGAAGCAGTTTCGAAAGTTCCGCTACAGAAAATGATTTTTCAGGAACTTTCAGCGTTTCAAGTACATCAATAGCGCGTATTAAGCTTTGTATCATTTCGTTAAAAACCTTTCTATATATAATTCTAAATACTAATTAATTAAGTTAATATCTACAGTATAACTCAAAAGCTGCAGATGTGCAAAATGTATTTTTATCATTATAATAATTTATTTATAAAATCAATTATTATATATATTCATCAAAGATTAGACTTCTGTTATGTAATTTTCTATTAATAACTAATATTATTTTATTCTTTATATTTATTTTTTAATATATTGACAGCTACTATTGATAATGATATCATAAAGCTGAACATTTTACAATATAAAACATGTTCCGTTATGTGGGATGTTTTATTTCCAAATAAACAACAGAAAGATAACAAAATATATAACCTATATATTCTGTATAATATCATTAAATAAGCTGAAAATATTTGGAATATAAAATATTTTACAACTTTGTGCAAAAATTAGGAGGAATAAAAATGGCAAAAAAAATTGTATTAGCCGGTGCGGTACGTACTGCTGTAGGAAAAATGGGCGGGAAACTTGCTGCTGTTCCTGCTGCTGAACTTGGTAAAATTGTAATTAAAGAATCGTTAAGTCGTGCAAAAATTGCTCCTGAACAGGTTGACGAAGTTCTTATGGGCTGTGTACTCCAAGGGGGATTGGGACAAAATGTTGCCCGCCAAGCTTCAGTTAATGCAGGAATACCCCAATCCGTTCCGGCTCTTACTTTAAACAATGTTTGTGGTTCCGGACTTAAATCGGTAAATATGGCGGCTGCTTTAATTGAGTCGGGCGAGGCTGATATTATTGTTGCAGGCGGAATGGAAAGTATGTCTCAGGCATGTTATGCACTTGAAAAAGCAAGATTTGGCTACCGTATGAATGACGGTAAATTAGTAGATTTAATGATAAAAGATGCTTTATGGGATGCTTTTAATAATTATCACATGGGAATTACTGCTGAAAATGTTGCAGAAAAATATGGTGTTACCCGTGAAATGCAGGATGAATTTGCTGCTGCAAGCCAGCAGAAAGCAGCAAAAGCTATTGCAGACGGCAAGTTTAAAGACGAAATTGTTCCTGTTGAAGTTAAAACAAGAAAAGAAACAGTTATAGTTGATACTGATGAAGGGCCAAGAGCTGGTACTACAAAAGAAAGTCTTTCAAAGCTTAGGACTGCATTTAAAAAGGACGGAACAGTAACTGCGGGCAACGCATCCGGAATAAATGACGGAGCAGCAGCAGTTGTAGTGATGAGTGAAGAAAAGGCAAAAGAACTCGGAGTTACTCCTATGGCAACTTGGGTTGCGGGACAGTCAGCCGGTGTTGATCCTGCATATATGGGTATCGGACCTGCTTTCAGCACAAAGAAAATTATGGAAAAAACAGGTCTTACTGTTGATGATATGGATTTGATTGAAGCTAATGAAGCGTTTGCAGCTCAATCAATTGCTGTAGCAAATCTTTTGAAATTTGATATGTCAAAAGTTAATGTAAATGGAGGAGCTATTGCAATCGGACATCCTGTTGGTGCTTCCGGATGTCGTATTCTTGTAACACTTTTGTACGAAATGCAAAAGAGAAAATCAAAATACGGTTTAGCAACTCTTTGTGTCGGCGGCGGCATGGGTGTTTCCTCCATTGTTAAAATGGACTAATTAAGGATTAGCAATTTGTACAATTTGCCTTTATTATTTGTATTGTATTTATGACATTATAACATAATAATATTGAGATAAAATATGTTTGTTAATTAACAATGGTTGTTGATTTGCAATAAATTAATCGTTGATTTATAAATAAAAATGTGATATAATCCAAAACAACAGATAATAAAGGCGAATTACATTAAAAATTGTTAATATTCCTACGATTTTTAAGTTATTTTTTAGTATTTTATTATATTGAATTATTATAGCTTTTTTATATGCTATATTATTGAAATGTATTCCATAATACGGAATAGTATACTACATTAATGAAATATATTCTACATTATGGAATGAATAGAGGCATTAATTTTAGGGGGGTGTGTCATATGTGGACCCAAAGTACAATGGACTTTTCCCAATCGCTTTTAGTTTCAGGACTTGGACTTATGGTGGTGTTCAGCGCGTTAATTGTTATGGCCTTAGCTATTATCGTTGGCGCTAAAGTTTTTTCCGCTTTTAATAAAAAATCGGACAAAAACGACCAAGCTTCCGGCGTAAGTGATATAGCTGCCGAAAACAGCACTGCTGACGAAGAAGCTTGTGCGGTTCTGTTAGCGGTTATAAGTGAAGAAATGCATGAGCCGATAGATAATTTCCGTATTAAGGAAATTAAAGAAGTTGTTTAATTACTAATAATATAAAATCAATTATTTAGTATGTGAGGAGTATTATTTATGAAATACATAGCTGTATTAAATGGTAAAAAATATGAAGTTGAAGTTGAAAAAGTAGAAGAATACAGACCAATTTCAAGAGCTCAAGCTGCAAATCCCGCTGCATATGCTGCACCTGCAGCACCGGCTCCAATATCTGCACCGGTTAAACCTGCGGCGCCTGCACCAATAGCAAAACCTGCGGCACCTGCACCGTCGGGAGCAACCAACGTAACAAGCCCAATGCCGGGTACAATTTTGGATATGAAAGTTTCCGTTGGTGATAAAGTTAAGGCCGGTCAAATTTTGTTAATCCTTGAGGCAATGAAAATGGAAAATGAAATTGTTGCCCCGATTGATGCTACTGTTGCTTCTCTCTCCGTTAAAAAAGGCGATACTGTCGATACGGATGCTACCCTCGTTGTATTAAAGTAGGGGGGTTTCTAAATGAACTTTTTTACAATCCTTGGGACAATATTGGAGCAATCCGGTTTTGCTGCTATGACTTGGCAAAGTGGAGTTATGCTTCTTATTTCATTTGTCCTTATTTATCTTGCAATTGTTAAGAAATTTGAACCTCTGCTGCTTTTACCGATAGCTTTCGGAATGTTCTTGGCAAATTTACCGCTTGCAGGTCTTATGACCGAAGCAACACCTTGGTACAATTCCGGTGTAATACGCATTATTTACTACGGTATTAAGAGTAACCTGTTCCCGTGTCTGATATTTATGGGCGTAGGTGCAATGACCGACTTCGGTCCGCTTATCGCAAATCCGGTCAGCCTTCTCTTAGGGGCTGCCGCTCAGTTTGGAATTTATACTGCATTTGTTTTTGCGAATGCAACAGGTTTGTTTACAGTCGGACAGGCAGCCGCAATTGGAATTATCGGGGGCGCCGATGGACCGACATCAATTTATGTAGCTAACAACTTAGCTCCTGAATTGGTAGCACCGATAGCTGTGGCAGCTTATTCCTACATGGCGCTGATTCCTTTAATTCAGCCGCCGATTATGCGCTTACTTACCACCAAAAAAGAGCGCGAAATAAAAATGGGACAGCTTCGCAAAGTAAGTAAAGCCGAGAAAATTGTATTTCCAATATTTGTTGTGCTGTTTTGTTCTTTATTGTTACCATCAGTTGCCCCTCTTCTTGGTATGTTAATGCTGGGAAACTTATTCCGTGAATCCGGAGTTGTTAACCGCTTATCCGACACTGCACAGAACTCTTTGTGCAACATCATAACCATTATGCTCGGCCTTAGTGTCGGAGCTACCGCTAACGGTGAACTTTTCCTGCGCACACAGACTATCGCGATTATAGCAATGGGTTTATGTGCATTCGCATTCTCCACAGTCGGCGGTGTGCTTTTCGGAAAACTACTCTGTTTTCTTACACATGGAAAAATCAATCCCCTCATCGGTTCCGCAGGCGTTTCGGCTGTTCCGATGGCTGCCCGTGTTTCACAGGTTGAAGGCAGAAAAGCAAATCCGACAAACTTCCTTCTTATGCACGCAATGGGACCGAACGTTGCAGGGGTTATCGGTTCTGCTGTTGCCGCAGGATTTTTCATGCTTCTGTTTGGTTAATAACAAATAGTTATATATTTATTATTTTATTTTATAAACTTTTAGGAGGTCATAAACATGGGAAAAGTGTACACTTTGTCAGATGCAGTTTCCAAGTTCGTCCATGACGGCGACCATCTTGTATTTGGCGGATTTACAACTAACAGAAAGCCTTACGCGGCTGTATATGAAATTTTGCGTCAAGGCAAAAAAGGTTTTATAGGTGAAGGCGGTCCTGCCGGCGGGGATTGGGATATGCTTATCGGGGAAGGCCGTGTTAAAGCTTTTAATAACTGCTATATTGCTAATTCGGGCTTTACAAATGTATGCCGCCGTTTCCGTAAAGCTGTTGAAAAAGGAGAGCTTTTGGTCGAGGACTATTCTCAAGATGTTGCAATGCTTCAGCTTCACGCAGCATCACTTGGGCTTCCATATCTGCCGGTTAGACTCATGATGGGTTCCGACCTTGTTGAAAAATGGGGTATCAGCAAGGAAGAACGCCAAAAAGTTGATAAGCTTCCAAACGACAAATTTGTTTATGGTGAAAATCCGTTCAAACCGGGTGAAAAAGTTGTTATGTGTCCTGTTCCGGAAATTGACACTGCAATTATTCATGTTCAGCAGGCTTCTCCGGATGGAACTTGCCGCATTATCGGTGATGAATTCCATGATATAGACGTAGCTATTGCTTCCAAGCACTGCATAGTTACCTGTGAAGAAATTATTAGCGATGAAGAAATTCGAAGAGACCCCACCAAGAACTCTATCCCCGGTTTCTGCATTGACGCTGTTGTATTAGCTCCATTCGGCGCACATCCTTCACAGTGCTATGATTACTACGATTATGATAAAGATTTCTTTAAAGCCTACGATAAAGCAAGTAAAACAGATGAAGATTTTAAAAACTTTGTTGATGAATGGGCTTATAACTTAAAAGACCACGATGAATATCTTAATAAGCTCGGTGCGGCTCATCTAAGCAAAATTAAAGTTGTTCCGGGACTGGGATATGCTGTAGATATGACAAAGGAGGGTTAATGATGGCTGACTATACAAATTATACAAACAAAGAAATGCAGGCAGTAACAATTGCAAAATCCATCAGCGACGGTCAGGTCGTCATTGTTGGTACAGGTCTTCCGCTTATTGGAGCTTCTTTAGCGAAAAGAGTTTATGCACCAAAGTGCAATTTGATTGTTGAGAGCGGACTTATGGACTGCGCTCCTATCGAAGTCCCAAGAAGTGTCGGCGATTGCCGTTTCATGGCGCACTGCGGTGTTCAGTGGCCGAATATCAGATTTATCGGTTTTGAAGCTAATGAATGGCTGCACGACACAGACAGACTTATCGCATTTATCGGCGGCGCTCAAATTGACCCGTACGGTAACGTAAACTCAACTTGCATCGGCGATTACAACAATCCTAAAACTCGTTTCACAGGAAGTGGCGGAGCAAACGGAATTGCTACATATTCCAATACAATTATTATGATGCAGCATGAAAAAAGACGCTTTATGCAGAAGATTGATTATGTAACAAGCCCCGGTTGGATTGACGGTCCCGACGGCCGCGCAAAGAGAGGACTTCCGACAAACAGAGGTCCACAGCTTGTTGTTACAGACCGCGGTGTCATGAAATTCGACGAAAAGACCAAGCGCATGTATTTAGCAGGATACTATCCGACTTCTTCTCCGGAAGAAATTATCGAAAATACCGGATTTGAAATGGATGTATCAAAAGCAGTTAAACTCGATGCACCGAATCCGGAAGTTATTCGTATGATTCGTGAAGAAATTGACCCAGGTCAGGCATTTATTAAAGTGCCGCAGTAATTAAAGGAGAAAATTTATGAGTAATCACGAATATTCAATGCCAGGCTATTTTCAGAACATGCCGGTTATCGGTAAGGCTCTGGGAACAGTAAACACTGAAAACGAGAAAGACTTAAAAAAGGTTGAAGAAGAAATCCGCAGCCTTATTCAAGCCGCCGAAGATGTCGGCCGCTCGGACGAATCTCTGAGAGCATCAGGTCAAATGACTGCACTGGACCGTATTTATGCTTTGGTTGACAAAGGAACATGGTGTCCTTTAAACAGTCTCTATAATCCCGAAGGCAATAAAAATCATTCAACAGCTATTATTAAGGGACTCGGCCGCATTAACGGAAAATGGGCAGTAGTTGTTGCTTCCGACAACAAAAAGCTTGCCGGTGCATGGGTGCCGGGACAGTCGGAAAATCTCCTGCGCGCATCAGATACAGCAAAGTGCCTGCGTATTCCTCTTATTTACATTCTTAACTGCAGCGGTGTTAAGCTGGACGAGCAGGAAAAAGTTTATGCAAACAGACGCGGCGGCGGTACTCCGTTCTACAGAAACGCCGAACTGCAGCAGCTTGGTATTCCTGTACTTGTCGGTATTTACGGTACGAACCCGGCAGGCGGCGGATACCACAGCATCAGCCCTACAATTCTTATTGCACATTCTAAAGCAAACATGGCAGTCGGCGGCGCAGGAATCCTCGGCGGCATGAACCCAAAGGGCTATGTTGACATGGAAGGTGCAAACCAAATTATCAATTCACAAAAGAAGGGCAAAGTAGACCCGCCGGGAACAATTGCTGTGCATTACAGCCAAACAGGTTTCTTCCGTGAAGTTTATACTGAAGAGTTAGGTGTTATCGAAGGAATAAAAAAATATATGGACGATATTCCTTCCTACAATCTTGACTTTTTCCGAGTTGACGACCCACGTGAGCCTCAGTTTAATCCAGAAGATTTGTACAGCATTTTACCTGCTAATCCGAAGAAGCAGTACAACATTTATGATGTTATTTCAAGAATAGTGGACAACAGCGAATTTTCTGAATATAAGCAAGGCTATGGCCCTGAAATTGTAGCAGGTCTTGCAAAAGTAGACGGTTTGCTTGTCGGTATCATTTCAAATGTTCAGGGACTTTTGATGAACTATCCTGAATATAAGAAAGATTCAGTCGGTATTGGCGGGAAACTGTATCGCCAGGGTCTTATGAAGATGAACGAATTCGTAACACTTTGTGCGCGTGACCGTATTCCGATTATGTGGATACAGGATACAACGGGTATCGATGTTGGCGATGATGCAGAGAAAGCCGAACTTTTGGGACTTGGACAGTCACTTAACTATTCTATTGAAAATTCGAACATTCCGCAGATTGAAATTACTCTTCGTAAGGGCTCGGCAGCTGCACATTATGTAATGGGCGGCCCTCAGGGCAACAATACAAACGCGTTTTCACTTGGTACAGCTGCAACCGAAATGTATGTTATGAACGGTGAAACAGCCGCGGCTGCCATGTATTCAAGAAGACTTGCAAAAGACGCTAAGGCAGGCAAAGATTTACAGCCCACTATTGACAAGATGAATGAACTTATTAAAGAATACGATGAAAAGTCACGTCCTAAATTCTGCGCGGAACTGGGATTTGTTGATGAAATCGTTAAACTCAATAAAATTCGTTCATATGCAGTAGCTTTTGCAAATTCAGTTTATCAAAATCCAAAATCAATATGTGCATTCCATCAAATGTTATTACCTCGTGCTATACGCGAATTCAATACATTCAAAAAACCTTAACTTTCAAGAAGGTTTGCAATAAAAATAATTTATAAGTTAAATAAACTCCTAAGTACCTTAAAGCAACAGTTATGATTACTACATTTCTACTTATTAAAATGCCTAAAAATCGGATTGTCCGATTTTAAAAAATTGTAATTTTGGGGAGGCTTTATTAATGACACTATGGACGGTATTTATCGATGTAGGTCTTATGGCAATGTTACTACTCATAGGACAAATATTACGTGCAAAACTCAAAATCTTTCAAAAGCTCTTAATCCCACCGGCACTTATAGGCGGCTTTTTAGCGCTATTACTTGGACCAAACGGATATAATATTCTACCTTTCTCTAAAAGTTTGGGCACATATGCCGCAGTTTTAATTGTCGTACTGTTTTCGGCTATGCCTATCGGAGACAAGCCCAACAAAGAGTCTTTGTCGGGTCAAGCAATTGGTGGTATGTTTTTAAATATCACAGGAATTGCCGTCCTGCAGTATGGAGTGGGTATGTTCCTTACCATTTATGTTTTAAAATGGTTCTTTGATTTAAACCCGGGATTTGGACTAATGATGGCTACCGGCTTTTATGGCGGTCATGGCACGGCTGCAGCTGTCGGCTCAATGTATTCCGGCCTTGGCTGGGAAGAGGCAACTGCACTCGGTTACACAACGGCAACGGTAGGACTCGTCGGTGGTATAATTGTGGGAATAATTATTATCAACTGGGGTACTCGTAAGGGATATACCGCTTTTGTAAAATCACCTAAAGACCTTCCGGTAGAGATGCGCACAGGTTTAGTTCCACTGGAGAAACAGAAGTCAAGCGGAAGATTAACTGTTTCGAGTATTTGTCTCGACCCAATGGCATTCCATCTTGCTCTTGTTTTAGTTCCTTCAATCTGCGGTTATTATCTGTCTAAATTTCTTAAACCCCTCATCGGTGCAGAAATCCCCGCGTTTTGTACAGGATTGCTCTTTGGATTTGTTTTGCAGTTCATTCTTAATAAAGTTGGTGCAGATAAGTATGTAGACCGCAGCAGCATCAACCGCATCAGCGGTACTGCTACTGATTTCCTCATGATTTCAGGCATTGGTTCGCTTCAGCTGGGAGTTGTATTTACTTATGCGGTTCCGTTACTTGTTGTATGTGCTGCAGGATTTGCTATAAACTGGCTGTGGTTCTTATTGATAGGAAGCAAATCTTCTCCAAAATGTTGGTTTGAGCGCAATATGATGGTTTGGGGACATGCATGCGGAGTTGCTGCAACAGGCGTTATGCTTCAGCGCGTTGTTGACCCTGAGCTGAAATCCCGCGGTATTGAAGATTCAGGTATTGCAGATCTTTTCAATCGGCCACTGATTATAGGCCTTCAAGTTATTCCGCCGATTTTGATGACTAATATGGCAGTTTGGGGTCCTCATATAGTTACATGGGCGTGTTTTGCAATTGTAGCTGTCATGCTTATTGTTGCCTATATTTTCAAGTGGTGGTCTCCCAAAAATCCTGTTGTGACCTATAAATCTACTTCAAGCGGAAAAGATTAAAGATATTCTATTTTAATACTGCTTTTAAGGTGCTATAGTAGCTGCCGATGATATAAATAGTTGTATCATCGGCAGTCATAAAAAATATCGGATACTTAAATGGTATGTGTTGTATACCAACTTAAATATCTAAATGGCAATGTTTAGTAAAGTATTTATATTTGGAGGGATAAATCAATGGCGAATTATGATGTTATTCACTTTGAAGCGTTAGGAGAAGAATCAAATCATTTGGAAGAAGAAATTGTAAAAGCACAAAAAGAAAATAAACTTCCACAAGATTTAAAATACTTAATTACACCTGACAATCTTCAAGACTTTTTAAAGAAAAATCCTGATGTTTCATTACCTGATATTATCACAACAAAAACTCATTCAGTTCTTCCTGAAGATTATTTAAAAGGAACAAAGAAAAGCGTTATTACCAGAAGTGCAGGCTATGACCATTTTGAAAGTCTTGCCTCTGTCGCAAATATTACTTCTCTTAGAGAGTATTGTGTAAACGCAGTAGCACAGACTGCTATCAAATTTTTGTATGCAGCTGCGGGCTACTTGAACCATTACACAATGAATACAGTTACATTTGAAAGAAATAAAGCAATTTCTTTCATGGAATTGAATCAAAACAGAACAGCTACTGTTTTTGGTGTGGGTAAAATAGGTAAGAGAGTTTATGAATTGGTTGAAGCAAACGGACTTAAGGCTCAAGCTGTAGATATTAGACAAGATGAATTAGATGAATTATATAATCACAGCGTTAATTTTGTAAGTAAAGAAGAGGCTATTAAGTCAAGTGACATAATAATTAATGTCATGAATCTTACAAGAAATCCGGACAGCAAATTCTATAATGTAAATTATTTTTCAAAAGAATATCTCTCAAAAGCAAAAGAAGGTTTAATCTTTATCAATGTTACACGCGGCGATATTGCGCCTGAATCCACATTGCTTGAATTATATGACAGCGGTGTTATAAGCGGTATCGGAGTGGATGTATTTACTGACGAAGCTACATTCTCTAAAATATTAAATAAAAAAGCTAAAATTACAGAAAAAGACAATATGGCCGGAAAAATCCTACTCGACAGAGCACTTAGCCGTACTGATAATATTTATGTTCAACCGCATCAGGGATTTAACTCTGACGTAGCAGCTATTGCTAAAGCAAGAGAAACTATTAAGCATTTAGAAGCTTGGTATGCAAACAAAAAGGCTTGTTTTGATGAACAGCTGCCATATTATGAAGGCTGATATTTCGGTAGAATAAAGTACTGCAGAACCAGAAGTTTATGGACCTTTTGCCTGTTATGGAGGTATAAAATGTATACTTGTGCAATGTGTAAAAAACACTCGTGCAGGAGCGGTGATTTGGAAAATGCACCAAAAAATTGTCCCTGTAACGAAGAAGATACCCAGACAAAAATAAGAAAACTGTACGAAGAAGAAGAAAATGCTAACATTGCCCATAATTCCGCATTAGTAGAGGCGGAAGGTTACTGCAAAAAATCGCGATTGGAAGAGATTATTGATTTTGCTAATAAATGCAATTTTAAAAAGTTAGGAGTCGCGTTTTGTATTGGTTTAAGTAAAGAGGCTGAAATTTTGTGCTCAATTCTAAAGGAAAACGGTTTTGATGTTACATCTGTTATATGTAAAAATGGGAGTATTCCAAAAGAATTCATAAATATCAAAGATACACAAAAAATTAACCCCGGCACTTATGAGCCGATGTGTAACCCTATAGGACAGGCTATTCTATTAAATAAATCTAAAACACAGTTAAATATTATTTTAGGACTTTGCGTCGGACACGATTCACTATTTATAAAGTATTCAGATGCGCCTATAACTGTTTTTGCTGTAAAGGACAGAGTACTTGCTCATAATCCGGTGGGAGCGCTGTATCTTGCCGAAAGTTATTATAAAGGCAAATTGCATCGCTAATTTTATTTGAACATAAATCGTTTTTTAATTTCAATAGGAACTGTATTTATGTAGATTAAAATGAAAATGCAAAGTGAGTTCTTTGGCAATTCTTAATGTAGTTTTGAATATTAATTTTCAAGCTGTGTACTATAATGTTTATGTTAACTGAGTATCAAAGCTGTTTAAGCTTTTTGGTGCTGCTGTGTGCGAACGCATTTAAATGAAATTAATTAAAGAGAAGGTAACTATGAAACCAATTTATACTTTAGGAATTGATGTTGGCTCTACGGCATCGAAATGTGTTATTTTAAAAGACGGTAAAGAGATAGTAAGCAAGTCATTAATTCCCGTTGGAGCCGGTACAAGCGGCCCCAAACGGGCTATTAGTGAAGTGCTGGAGAATTGTCAGCTTAAAAAAGAGGACATGAGTTATATCCTTGCAACGGGATATGGCAGAAATTCGATTGATTTTGTTGACCAGCAGATGAGCGAACTCAGCTGTCATGCTCGTGGAGCGGCTTTTCTCTTTGAAAATGTTCATACCGTTATCGATATCGGCGGTCAAGATGCAAAAGTCCTTCGTTTAGGAAATGACGGTAACTTGGTGAATTTTGTTATGAATGACAAGTGTGCGGCAGGTACCGGAAGGTTCTTGGATGTAATGGCTCGCGTTTTGGAAGTCGAAATCGGTCAGTTGGCAGAACTTGGTGCCAAAGCAAAAAATCATGTCGAAATAAGTTCTACATGTACTGTTTTTGCTGAATCGGAAGTAATTTCTCAGCTTGCCATGAATACGGACAGATGTGATATTATTGATGGAATCCACCGTTCAGTTGCGGCTCGAGTTGCAAGTTTGGCAAGGCGTGTCGGAGTTGAGCAGTCCGTTGTCATGACAGGCGGTGTTGCGCAGAACGCAGGTGTTTTGCACGCATTGGAAAAGGAGCTCAATACAAAAATTGAAACTTCTCCTTTTGCGCAGTATACCGGAGCATTGGGCGCGGCATTGTTCGCTTATCAAAAATGCAAATAATTTGTTTTCAATTGCATTAATTGCATTTTAATTAGATGCAAGGGAAAAATATATATTCTATTTAAGGAGTGTGTGTAATGGCAGAAGTTGAGAAGAAACCTGCGAAAATTGTCCTTAGGGAAATTGTCGCTAAGCTTTATGACGATGCATGGGAGGCCAAAAAACGCGGTGAACCCGTAGGTTGGTCCTCTTCAAAATTTCCGGCGGAAATTGCAGAAACTTTAGGACTTAAAGTCTGCTATCCGGAAAACCAGGCCGCAGCTATTTCAGCAAAGCATGGTGGTCAAAGAATGTGTGAATATGCGGAATCCATGGGATACGCTAACGATATTTGCGGTTACGCAAGAATTAGTCTTGCGTATGCGGCAGGTGCTGAATGTGAAGAAAAGCCGATGCCACAGCCGGACTTTTTGCTTTGCTGCAACAATATTTGCAACTGCATGACAAAATGGTATGAGAATATCGCAAGAATGCACAATATCCCACTTATTATGATTGATATTCCGTACAACAATGAAACAACCGTAAGCGATGACCGTGTTAAATATGTTCGCGGTCAGTTTGAAGATGCGATAAAACAGCTTGAAAAGATTTCGGGCCGCAAATGGGATGAAGAGAGATTTAAAGAAGTCTGCAAAAATGCTAACCGTACTTCCAAAGCATGGCTTAAAGCATGTTCTTATTGCGGATACACCCCTTCGCCACTGAGTGGTTTCGACCTTTTCAACCACATGGCAGACGTTGTTACAGCGCGCTGCAAAAAAGAAACTGCTATAGCTTTTGAACAGCTTGCGGATGAGTATGAGCAGTCTGTTAAGGACGGCACCTCAACATGGCATTATGATGAAAATCACAGAATTATGTTCGAGGGTATTCCTTGCTGGCCTGAACTTCGTACCCTGTTTACACCGCTGAAAAGCAAGGGAATTAATACAACTGCTGTTGTTTATGCACCTGCATTCGGATTCGTTTATGATGGTATCGACGACATGGCAAGAGCTTACTATAAAGCTCCTAACTCTGTCTGTATCGAAACCGGTGTTGACTGGCGTGAAGGTATCTGCCGTGATAACAATGTTGACGGCGTTCTTGTTCACTATAACAGAAGCTGTAAACCTTGGAGCGGATATATGCCTGAAATGGAAAGAAGATTCCGCAAGGACTTGGGCGTTGCAGTTGTTAACTTCGACGGCGACCAGGCTGATCCGAGAAACTTCTCTGAAGCTCAGTACATGACTCGTGTAGATGGTCTGTATGAAATCATGGAAGAAAATAAGAAAAAGAAAGGAGGAAACAAATAATGAGTAAAATAGATGAATTACTTACTAAATTTCAAGAAATAGCATCTGATCCAAAAGCACGAATGGACAGCTACATAGCACAAGGCAAAAAAGTTATCGGCTGTTTCCCTTACTATGTACCTGAAGAACTTGTTTTGGCAGCGGATATGGTGCCGTTCGGAGTATGGGGTACACATGGCATAATCAATGCGGCAAAAGAATACTTTCCTTCATTCTACTGTACTATTGCACAGATGAACCTTGAACTCGGCTTGACAGGAAAACTTGACGGCTTGTCAGGCGTCATCGTTACATCTATGTGCGACACACTTCGCCCGTTAACCCAAAATTTCCGTGTCGGCGTTCCGAACATTCCGTTCATCTTTATGTCACATCCCCAGAACAGAAAACTTAAGTGCGGCATTGATTTTACAATCAGCCAAAACAAAGAAGTTAAAGAGAAACTTGAGAAAATCGCAGGAACAAAAATTACTGACGAAAAGCTCAAGGAAGCCATTAAGGTTTATAACACAAGCCGTGCCGCACGCCGTAAATTTGTAAAGCTTGCAGGCGAACACCCCGAAGCTATTACTCCTTTACAGCGCAGCACTGTTCTTAAGAGTGCATACTTTATGCTTAAAGATGAGCACACAGCAATTCTTAATGAACTCAACGCAGAACTTGAAAAACTGCCAGCTTCCGATTGGAAGGGTACAAAAATCCTTACATCCGGAATTATTGCGGACAGCGAAAGCTTGCTTAAGATTTTCGAGGACAATAAAATGGCTATTGCCGCCGATGACGTTGCCCACGAGTCCCGCAGTTTCCGCATAGACGTTCCTGAAAATGACGACCCGATGCTTGCTTTGGCACTCCAGTTTGCTGAGCAGGACTGCGACACTCTCCTTTATGATCCTGATATCAACAAACGCCCGGGACATATTGTCAACTTGGTTAAAGAGAGCGGAGCTCAAGGCGTTGTTATCTTAATGATGCAGTTCTGTGACCCGGAAGAAATCGAGTATCCTTCACTCAAGAAGGGATTAGAAGAAGCCGGAATTCCTTATGTCATGATCGGATTTGACCAGCAGATGAGCGACTTCGGTCAGGCAAAAACTTCAATTCAAGCATTCTCAGATGTATTGAACACCCAAAATTAATATATCTATCACTGATTTTAATTATTCTTTTACGATTATGGATGCAGCAGTTAGTATTTATATTAACTGAATCGGAATAAGTAAAGTTACATCAGTAAAATATCGAAGGCAGAAACCGACTGTACGAAAAGTATGGAAGGTTTCTGTTTTTTGTTTTTTAACACTTTGTAAGAAGCCGCATAACTCCTTTTTACGTTTACTGCTGTTAAAAAGTAAAATATTTCACCGTAAAAATTTATAATCTAATTTAACGGCTTTGCTATTTAATGTTATAATTAGTATGAATTTCTTGTTAATGTATAATATAAGAGTATTAACGGAAAATTGTATAAGATATAAATAATGTTTAAAAGGGGTTTATTATGGAGTTTAAATATAAGGATATAAATGTTTACTATGAAATAATCGGTGATGGAAAACCTGTCATAATGCTACACGGATATTGTGCCGACGGCCGGCTTATGAAGGGATGTATGGAACCGATATTCAGCAAAAGAAAAGGATATAAAAGAATTTATATTGACCTTCCCTGTATGGGACAGTCGGAACATTCTGAAACTATTGACAGTTCCGATACTTTCCTTGATTTCACGACTGAATTTATCAATAACGTTATACCAGGAGAAAACTTTTTGATTGCGGGGCAGTCGTTCGGGGGATATCTTGCCAGAGGAATAGTTTACAAAATGAAAGAACGTGTCGACGGAGTTCTTATGATTTGTCCGGTTATTATTCCAAAATATAAAAAACGCGATGTACCTGCACACAAGGTTTTAATTCGAGACCAAAAACTTCTTGACAGCCTTCCTACTGACGATGCGAAAAAATTTGATGACACCGCTGTTATTGAAAATGAACAGATATATAAAAGATATAAAGCCGAAGTAGCATCAGGTTTGGATTTAGCATTTTATCCTATACTCACGTATATTAAAAGGAACACATATGACTTTACTTTTAATGTAGAAGATAAAGAAAAGGGCCATTTCGATAAACCTGCTTTGATGCTTTTAGGAAGGCAGGATTCCAGCGTTGGATACAAGGACGCTATGAAAATAATAGAAAACTATCCGCGTGCAACAATTGCCATACTGGACAAAGCCGGTCATAATCTTCAAATTGAGCAGGAACAGCTGTTTAATTTGCATGTCAATAAGTGGATATCAAGCGTAGAAAAATATTGTAAAAATCAATAATATGACGGTGTAGAATATATATAGTTTAATGATATGCTTTTATTGACAAGGAATATGGTTATTTTTAACTATAAACTTAATAATTAACCGAAAATGCCGATATAATAATGTATAGGGAAAATTGTCAGAATTGGATTTATAATTTTATAAGTTCTGTTCATTATTCAAGGAGGTATTCGGTTGAAAAAAATAATTTCGGCTCTTTTTTCGTTAACTTTGGTTTTATTATTAATTCCGTCAGTGTATGCGTCTTCAAGTGACTCAGATGCAATTATAGATATGCACGGTGCAAAAACTTATCTTGGATCGTCTTCGGATTGGGGTAAAAAGTGGGATGAAGACAATTTTGAGGAAGTTACGGATGAAGATGTTGTTCATCCCGGGAATTTAACGGTTAAATCAGGTAATGTTAAAAATATTGATTGTGAAGGAAATGTTAAAATAACCGGCGGCGCTGTACGCGATATTGATTGTGACGGAAGTGTTGAAATAACTGATGGTATTGTGAATTCCATTTATGCAAGCGGTGATATAACCCTCAGAGACGGAAAAGTCAAGCATAATGTAGAAAGTGAAAAAGAAATAAAAATTAACGGTAAAATCACTGTCGGCGATACGGCTATAGCACCTGATATTATTTTAAGCAGTGATGATGCTAAAGTTGATAAAATTAAAGCATCAAACTATATAGAATTAAATAATAATAAACTTAAAACAAGGGAAATTAACGGTGAAGATTCCGCTAAACTTGAACTTAGAAATTTTGACGGCGAGCTTCCTGTACTTACGGATATTAACACCATTGAAGTTAATTCAGACTGTACGGTAACAGCAAACGGCAGGCTTACGGTAGGCGAGCTTATCATTAAAGAAAATGCCGAATTTATAACCAAGTCTATTTTGGAAGTGGATACTTTATCGGGTTCCGGAACACTTTCGTTTAATTCCGGAAAACTCACTGTACATGATTCAATTTTGGGCAGACCGCTTATACGTTTCAATGATGTAGTAAAAGGCGGGGATACTGCTTTTAAAGCCGATTACGGTCAAGTACATGAAGGTGACGTACGCCTTTACGATTATGACCTTGAAAGAATATCAAGAGATGATTATGATGAATTTAAACTGGAAAACTCTTTAACAGAAGGTATTACTCTAAATCAGTCTTCGATTTCACTTGACGGCAAAACTTCTGCTGTTGTAAAGGCAAATATTAAACCGAAATTTTCGGAATTCGCTGAAGGAACAAAACTTATTTGGGAAATTCACGGAGAAACATCAGCTTTTTCAATAAGTTCTGATTCAAATAATCTTTCTTGTACGGTGTCGGCTAACGGTTCTAAAACAGGAAATTATAAAGCCACTCTTGCTGCTTATTTGGTAGATAAAAACGGAGACAGGTTAAGAGATTATAAATCGGATTCATGCATTATAACTTATGGCAAAGATGTACCTGCCGAGCCGCAGAACACTGTATCCGGTTTAACACTTGACACTTCTATGGTTACAATGGGTATAGGCAATGTTTACAGTGTTTTAGCAATAACAGATTCCAATACACCGCCCGTACAGCTCTCATATAATTCATCAATTGCGGTGGTCGGCGCACCTAAACAATATAACAGTAACGGAAAAAAAGGTTATCTGTATCCCGTAAAGGCTCTTGCAAAGGGCGGAGTTACTATTGATATCGGCGGACAGAAAATGCTTGTAAAAGTTGCCGGGTCAAGCATTATAGTAGATACTTCCTCATATACCATGCGTCCTAACGATAAATATTGTATCGGCGTTGAAATGAAAGGGTTAGACAAAAACAGGTTAAATGTGCATTCGTTAAACTCATGTACGACGGTTGAGTATGCAGGCAAAGACCAAAGAGGAATAGACTTGTATGCAGTCAAAGGAACGGCGGCCGGAACGGGATACGTTTCATTTGATATTATCGGTGGTCAATCGGTTAAAACTAAAATAGATGTTATACCGGGAGCTTCCGGAGGAGGAGTAAGCGCAAGACTCATAGCGGTAAGCTGACAATATAACGAGAGCATATACGGAAAAGCCAATTTGGCATAACGTATATGCTTCTTTATTTGATTCTTTAGCAAATGTTAAGGCAATTCTAAAACTTACTCATAACATCTTCCATGGTCTTACTTATCATAAAAATTGAATACATAATTAAACTTTACTCTTTTGTGGTATAATATTAAAATATTTATTAAGCAAAAATTAAGGAGAATATATGCTGAATTTTAAGCCAATAACTTTGAAAAATGTCTCATCATTTTTACCGTATTTTAAATGCCAAAATTTCAGAACCTGTGATTTTACAATAGCAGGAACTTTTATGTGGAGAAAATATTTTTACACAGAGTATGATATTTATAATAATATGTTGCTTTTTAAAGTTACGTATATTAACGGAGTGGTTGCATTTACTTTTCCAAGCGGATGCGGTTCAGTTGATGAAGCGCTTTCACAGCTTGAAGACTATGCTCATGAAAATAATATTCCGCTTGCATTTGGTGTTGTTCCGGAAAAGGGACTTGAAGTGCTGAAAAATAGATACAGAGATAAAATTAATGTTTCCGAAAACAGGGACTGGTTTGACTATCTATACGATAAAGAAGATATGCAGACTTTTAAAGGCAGAAAATTTCATACCCAGAAAAATCATTTTAATAAATTTAAAAAACTATATCCTGATTACAAATATGTACCACTTTGCAGTGATAATATAGAAAAAGTAATAAAATTTTTTGATGAATTTGCCACGGAACACGAAAAAGATAACCCCATTGCAAAAGAAGAATCTTTCAGAACCAAAGAAATTTTACCGTATTACCAAAGGCTGGGGCTTTTTGGCGGATTTATAGAAGTAGATAATAATATAGCCGCATTTTCAATTGGAGAAACTATTGGGGATACGCTTTTTGTTCATATAGAAAAAGCGTTAAGGGAATACGAAGGCTCTTATCAGGCTATAGTAAAAGAGTTTGCAGCCCATTCGGCGGGCGATAACGTAAAATATATAAACCGAGAAGAGGATACAGGGGATTTAGGGCTTAGAAAGTCAAAATTAGCTTATAGACCGGTCGCTCTGCTAAAAAAGTATTTTGTAAAGGTAGAAAATAATAAGTAATTAATATAAATCGGAAAATCAGTCAGGAAATTTTATTTTTGACTGATTTTTATTTTATGGTATAATAAAAATTAATATATTATTGGATGGGATATTATGGATGGTTCACAAAGAAGAGAAGAAATACTTAAAATATTAAAACAAAGCAATAGTCCTGTAAGTGCAAGCATGATTGCAAAAAAGTTTAAAGTAAGCCGTCAGGTCATTGTTGGGGATATTGCACTTCTGCGCGCTGCAAATGCAGAAATTTCCGCTACACCGCGCGGCTACATTTTAGCAGATGAAAACAACAATTCTCCATTTTTAAAAAAGACAATTGCGTGCAGGCACAGCTATAAAAATATGGCTGAAGAGCTATATGCTATTGTAGACAATGGATGCGG
>ENA-UOOM01001050-UOOM01001050.1-fermentation-metagenome-genome-assembly--contig:-NODE-1050-length-28069-cov-3.716463_pt1 | contig 28069 bp, 25 predicted proteins | sample MGYA00245781_ERZ724031 | MGnify/ENA primary metagenome ERZ724031 (study PRJEB28704, sample SAMN03018317) | fermentation metagenome | biome: anthropogenic terrestrial biome; feature: soil; material... | reverse complement strand
TATTATTGTCTTTTTATCAAGGGTTATGTTGAACAGATATTCGTAATGTTCTCGGTTGCCTATGTTTCCTCCCGTTGAAATTGTGTTGTCGCTGCTATCGCTGTTTTCGGTGTCCCTTATATCGTGTAGGTTGACAAATCGTTCGATAAATAACTTTATCTTCTTTTTTCCCTCATCGGTTAAGGGAGCGGCGCAAACGCGGTCTGTGCCGGTATTCAACCATGACTGAGCCTGTGAAACATCCCCGAGAGTGGCAGAAAGCCCTATTCTGCGCGGAGTTACACCCGTAAGCTTTTGCAGTCGCTCCAAAAGGCATAAGAGCTGCACTCCCCGAACATCGCGCATGAATTGGTGAACCTCGTCGATGATGATGTAACGCAGATCCGAAAACATTTGCAGACATGCTCCACGCTTGTTGGTCAGCAGGCTCTCCAGCGATTCCGGAGTTATTTGAATAATGCCCTGCGGATGTTTTATAAGCTCATTCTTTTTTGTCATGGAGGCATCGCCGTGCCATTTGCATACAGGGATATTGGAATCTATAAGCAGCTGCTCGAGTCTCTTGAACTGATCATTGATCAATGCTTTCAGCGGTGAAATATACATTACTCCCACCGATTTGGAAGGTTTTTCGTAAAGCTCCGTAAGCACCGGAAGAAAAGCGGCTTCGGTCTTACCCGATGCCGTGCCGGACGAAAGCAGAAGGTTATCATCTCCGCCAAAAATCACCTCGCAGGCGGCGACTTGAATGCCGCGCAACTCCTCCCAGCCACTCTGATAAATGAAATCCTGTATAAAAGGCGCAAGTCTGTTAAAAACATCCATACTGTCTAAACCTCAAATTCCTGAAAATCTGCGTGTATTTCCTCATCGGTAATACCGCCCTTTGCCATTTCAAAGCTGTTGCTGCCTAAGATCTCCGATATGCTTTTTTGCGGGTTCTGGTGCAGTATATTTACAAGTTCAATAAAATCACGTATTATTTCACGGGGGGTAATATGTGTCTTTGCGCCTACCCGGTTATATTCCACTGTCAGAAAATACAGCAGATCGTTGTGGCTTACAGTAGGAGTATAATCAAATAAAAAAGCATGTATATCCCGTAGTTTTTCGATCAGTACATACATTTCCTCCTGAGTTAACATTTGAAGTCGGATTATCGGTGCAGATAAATCCTTTGTATCCTCTGTTGAAAAATGCCCTTCCGCCAGACGGGAACGCAACGCTTCGTAGCTGAAAATTCCCTTGTACTTATCCTCTATGCACTGCGGTGTTCCACCCATAAGAAAACCGATATATTTCGCCTTGCCCTGCAGTACATCGTTGTACATGGTAAGTATTTTTTCGTAATTGTTCTGTCTTGTAATAGAGTTCGGTATCTTGAAAATATTTACCAGCTCATCTATGATTACGAGCAATCCCTTATATCCGGTGTTTACAAGAAATACTGCGAAAATTTTCAAAAAATCATACCAGGTTTCATCAGTTACGATGAAATTTATGTCAAGGTCTGTCTTTGCTTCCTTACGGGTGGCATACTCTCCTCTGAACCACTTAAGCACATTGGACTTTGTTGCAGCATCATCGTTTCGGTAAGCTTTCCAGTAAATTACAACGGCTTTTGCGAACTCAAAACCGTTCACCATTCCCTCAAGAGAATTAGCGACTGTATATATCTGTTTTTCAACTAACCCGTCAAATTCCTCGCCCTCAGCATCGGACTGTGCTCTTACGGACGCCTGAATACCGGAAATCCATTTTTCCAGGATCAGCGGTAGTGCGCCGCCGTCGGGTTTTGATTTTGTTGAGAGATTCTGTATAAGCTCCTTATATGTGGCGAGCCCCTGCCCTTTTGTGCCCGAAAAACGACGCTCGGGTGAAAGGTCGCAGTCTACTACGGCAAAGCCTTTTGCCGTTGCATAATTCCTGATGGTCTGAAGCAAAAAGCTTTTTCCGCTTCCGTATTTACCGACAATAAAGCGGAAAGATGCGCCGCCGTCGGCTATCATCTCTATATCACGCAGAATGGCTGCAATTTCCTGTGACCTGCCAACGGTGATATACTCCAATCCTACCCTCGGTACAACCCCGCCCTTTAACGCGTTGATTATAATATTAGCGATTCTTAAAGGCACCTTTACTCCCATATCACTCCACCAAAAATTCTACTTTCTCTATATATTCATCGAATATTACCGCTTCATCGCTGTAATCAAGTATATTATCACCGATTATATCGGCAGCTTTTTCATTGATAATGTCCGCAAGCACTTCGGCCATAATTCCTTTTTTATCTGCGAAATATTTAAAGTCACCACCCGAAATTACGGTTGCCAGAGCTTCTTTTTCTGTAATGTTCAGTGAGTTTTTAAAGCATGTCCAGCAATCCGATTCTTCGTCGAAATCGTCATTTTTTTCGGAAACTGGTATATCTGCGGGACTTTCGGTAGATATTTCATCGTATTTTAAATCAGATACGGTTTGCCCATCGCTATCTGGCACGATAAGGTTTTCCTGAGTGATTTGTGCCTCCTGCCTTATCTTACTTAACGAGCTCTCATCAACAGCAACAACAACTCTGTTTTCCTCAGTGTAAAAGTCCTCTACCGCATCAGTGATTTCTTTTTCCAAAGAGATACCCGTTCGCAGGATTTTTTGGGCAACCTCGCCTCCGACTGAACCCATATTTGCATAGAGTGAGTATCTGTAATCCGTCAGCTTTCTAAGCACCGACTCCATTTGTTTAAAAATATATCCCACGAGGTGCCTGCCGCTTTCAAGCGTGATTATCGAACTCAGATACCATCTGTTTTTTTCGCAGATATAAATCTCGTTTTCTGATAACGCAGTTCGTATATCGGGTTGTTTTAATACAGGGTAGAATAATGCGCCTGAAAAAGGAGTCCATACAGTTTGGCATTTAGACGGGCAAAAAATCAACTCATTTAAATTTATCCCCGATTTTTCAAACGTTTTGTCTAACCTTGTAATAACATATTCAAAACAGTTTCGGATGAGTTTCTCGGTTTCTTTTACATAAAAAACCGATTGGCATATATTGTATTTTGATACTGCGCTATATGTTTCAAATCTGTCGATATCAATTGTTTCGGTTCTCGTAACATCAGGGTAATCATCGGATAAATTATGCTCGCTTACAAATTCTGTAAAGGGCTTTGAAAACTGATAATATACGTAGTAATCCCTAACCCACCTTTTTAAATACTTCTCTATCTTGTTATCGTGCATTTTATAGAAGTTTCGAAAAAACATAAGCTTGTCAAGACCGTCCTCTGCGTTCTCCACTCCTATGTTGTTCAAAAGCTCATAGATGTAAATAAAAGCATAGGACAGAGAAGTGCTTCTGACCTCTCCCTTTCTGACGCCCGTCCGCCAAGTAAAGTAGGTTCTTAGCTGCTCGTAGCTCATCATCTGATAATACGGAAAATAAGCTGAAAAAGGAACGATTTTATCATAATCATCCTCAAAATCTTTCATAAAAACCGCTTGAAAATAAAAAACCTTCGATTTTTCGTATTGAACTTGTTTGTCGTAAAACCGCGAATTTATAAAATAAGAGGAATGATTTTTTCTTAAAATTTCCCTCATGGACTCAAATATTCCTCGTTTTTCATCAAGAACATACCCGTCTGGCTTTGTTATTGGAATGGCTTTATGTGAAACCGGTATATCGTTCTCTATATCTATTTCAGCAAATTTTTGTTTTTCAAAATAATTGCCCTGGTTATTTTTATTCGGAGGCACAGAGAACAAGAGGTTGTTTTCGTCGGATAAACCTCTTTTGGGAATTTTATATGGATTGTAATTTTTATCGTTGCTTTCGCTCATATCTCACATACCATATATAATTAATCAATTTATAATAACACACTGTTAACCTTGTTTCAAGATAAAATATGTAAAGAAAGATGCATTAAAAAAGGGCAGGAAAACATATGCTCTCCTGCCCTTATAATTTTTTTGTCAAATTTTGATGTAAAGAGGTAACAAAAAAGATGCAAGGGAAATTAATCATTTATTTTTAGCTTTTTTATAATACCTATGGCTAGCATAACAAGACCTGATACCATAACCATCAATGAAGATATCAGTAAAATCATTGGATTGAATGACCGTTGTTGAACAGTATCCGATATAATATCAACTGTTTTACCTGATATAGAATCAACTGTTTCAAATGTATGTGAAACAACACCTACCTGACTAAGGTTTATTATTAATGAAGCGAAAATCATCACTGCTCCTAAAAATGATATAATAATACCATATTTGACGAATCGGTTTTGTCGAATGTACGCTCTACATATTTTAGTGAAAATATTGGCAATGATATTTTTAGAAATCAACAGTAAGCCTAAAAAACTAAATACACAACAAATTAAGAACATAATCCACATATCGTTCGCTCTCAAAAAAATGTTAAATCCTGAATAAATTCCTTTTTCATTAATCAAATTTATCGGATGCAATATATACAGAATACAAAAAGTTAGAATTCCAACGAACCCCAACGATAAAACAACTATTCCTGTAACGAAACTTCTGTTAGGCTTTTTCAATTGTGTTGTGTTGTAAATAAGGCGCTTTTTATTTTGCGTTTCTTTTTCACCCTTTAAAAGATAATCAAGTGAGACATCAAACAAGTTTGCAATTTGTATGATTTTATCCGTTTCGGGCATTGTCTGATTAGATTCCCACTTGGAAACAGCCTGCCTTGAAACATTTAATTTTTCAGCCAATTCTTCTTGAGTCATTATTTTTTCTTTTCGTAAATTCTGTAGCTTTTCATGAAATTCCATATAAACCATCACCTTTTCAATATTATATCATCATTCTAATGCGAAGTGTAGTTGTGTACTACCAACCCACATTTTCTTTTTGTCAACCACAAGTTGCTTTTGTAAAAAAGTAATGTGAGAGAACCGGCATGGTCACCTGCACCCGACTTAATCCAACAATATATTTTTACAGAAATGGTCGCATGTGAGCTGGTAGCGAAGATAATATAAACCTATGCAATATCATACCATATAAAATTATTTTAATTTATCCCCTATCCTTAAAAATGGGTTCTTCATCTGATTCCTCCGGAAGCTCTTCCGGATGTTCCTTATAATAGGGGTCTATCATATATTTTTTTATCGTAGGATAAATACAGTATGCGCCTAAAAAACCGATAACAGATATAGTTATTACAAACGGAAGCACGATACCGAGATGAGGTAGCAAAATAGACAAATAAATGCTGATTAATATCAACGCAGCACTTCCGATAAGAGCGACAGCATTCCGCTTAAAACCCAAAATGGAGAGAATAAGGGCGTTTTTAAAAATCTTCTTTATGGGGAGATCGAAGGTGACCAGTATCGTATAGATATAAAAACGCATAACAAAGTATATGAGTATGAAAAGTATTATCGCAAAATAGAAAACATTGATTAAAAAATCTCCGGAGTTCATATAATAGGATGCAAAATCATATAAAAGTACATATATTATGAGCGAATCGATGACTCCGATAATGATACCCTGTTTGAAATTCTTCTTTATTGCGTCAAAAAAATCGCGCCAGACCGATACATATTCGCTTCTCGCAAGGCCACGAAGAACATAAAAAAATCCAATGCTTGAAAGTCCGACAGTAATAACCAGAAGAAGTCCCAAGCACATAAAAACTCTCGAAGCGTCGGAAACGATTTGAAGATCAGTGGAATTGCCTAATATCCCGTAAAGTGCAGAGGTTGAAGGACTTTGTTTATACTGCATAATCCCATAAAGCTGAGCGAACAACGGATTTGTAGGTGTATTTACCGTTTCGTTCAGACCTCCCAACCGTCCGATTAAAAAAAAGACGATCGGGAAATTACATAGGGAAAAAACAAGGTTCAGAGTAGTAAGCTTACCCATTGAGCGTTTTAACAGCTTAAAAAAGTAACCGAAGCCCATTTTTTTGCTGAGCTCAATCTCCTCTTTACTTACACCTGTATTGTTTTGTTTATTTGTACCAGAAAAAAATTCGTATATTTTTCCCAAAGCGTAAACCTCTAAAATAATCGATGCTATATATTATGCGACAATGATTATCCCGTAATCATTGTTTTATTATTAATTTTCTGAAAAATCGGGTTTTTATACACATTACGCCCTCGGATGATATTTCATATAGCTGTTTTTCATCTTGTTTTTCAAAAATTGTGCGTAACGCTGTGTTGAAGAAATATCGCTGTGACCCAGAATTTCCTGAATATCATGAATATCCGCTCCGTTCTCAAGCAGATGAGCAGCAAAGGAATGTCTTAATGTATGGGGTGTGATTTCTTTATGTATCTTTGCCGAATGTGCGTAGTTCTTCAATATCTTCCAAAAGCCCTGCCTTGTCATACGCTCTCCCGCAATATTAACAAACAGTGCGGGTTCGTCCTTATGCAGTATAAGCAATTTTCTCGAGTTTTCAAGATAGTTCTGAATCGATTTAACCGCAATCGGATAAAGAGGAATAAAACGCTCTTTGCTATCAGTACCGCAGCGTATAAACGAAAGCTGCAGGTTAACGTCAACTATGTTGAGATTTATGAGCTCGGTTACCTTTATTCCGGTCGCATATAGCAATTCGAGCATAGCTTTATCACGAATACCTTTGATATCATCTGTCGACGGCTGTGAGAGCAACAGCTCTATCTCCTTGGAATTAAGTACCTGAGGTCCCTTTTTTTCATATTTATCGTTTGGAACTTCCCTTGCGGGATTATGGTCGCATTCACCTGAAATTATAAGGTACTGAAACATGCTCCTGAGTGCGGAAAGTGAACGGCTTACCGAAGACGGTGAAAGCCCGGAATCAGACAGGTACTTCTTATATGCTGTAACTTTATCGACATCAACATCGCAAAAAGAATATATTGATTCGATACGGGCGTAATCCATAAATTTGGTTAAATCCCGCTCGTATGCCTGCAATGTGTTATCTGACGATTTTTTTACATCCTTAAGATAACTCATGTAGTCATTAAACTGTAGGTAAATATTCTTTTCGATTATCTGACCTGTCATTTTTAGACTCCGTTCAATTTATAATAACCTTTGTATTAAGTGATAATAAACATATAGGACACAAGAAGATCAAGGATTGATATCAGCAGAAACCATACCAAATATCCCGTAAATCGCTTTTTTCTCAGCATCTCTCTCGTACCGCCCCTTGCGTAGCGCGAGTATCTTATCACCTCGCAGCAGATTAAAATATCCATAACAGCATACAAAGCGATACAGAAAAAGTACAATAATATAAAAATAAAATGGTAGCCCGATTGTAAAAAAGAAAGAGAATAACGTATTGTAAAACCTATCACAAACGCATCGCAGGCAATGAATAAGAGAGAAACAGGCGGCCCGAATACAGAAAAGCCGCTCAAAAATAAAAAAACAGAAGCAATTATATGAATTTCTCGAAATGATAATATCGAGTAAAAGCTGATATCGCTTATCTCCGCACCAGGTGTATACAGAGAAACGGGAATTCTGCCCTCAGATGTGTACGAATAAAAATAGATACCAAGTACAGAAAACACACAAAAAGAAAAAAACAAAAATCTGTAGGTTCTTCGTCTTGATTTGTAAAACTCAAAAATTATGCTGTCGGCTTTTTTTAACAGACCATCGTCCGCATAAAAATCCTTTGGCGCAGACGGATAAGGTACAAGAGACTTTACCGTGTAGTTGGGCTTTATCATTACTTATCACCCTTTATATTTTTTACTACACAGTATGCGGACAAGCAGGATATTATTCGTTCAGTTCGCGCGTAATTTCATCGGCACGTTCAGTACAAGCTCTCATAGCACGCTTAACCGAACCGGAAAAATCATCTTTATACAATGAGTTAAGAGCAGCAAGTGTCGTACCGTTCGGAGAGGCGACTCTGCGTATCAGCTCATCTAAATCGGTATCCGAATGACGTACCATACCGACAGCGCCCTCAATTGTTTTTAAGATTAAAGGTAGAGCGCTCTCGGAGGGAATACCAAGCTCCAAAGCACCTTCGAGCATAGATTTTATAAACAGGTAAACATATGCGGGAGAAGAACCGTTTACGCTGATGATTGGGTTCATGCTCTTTTCATCAACAACTGTAAGCTCTGCTATTTGGGAAAATAAACTGCATATGAAATCGAACTTATCCTCTATTACGAGAATGTTTTTACATATCGCGACTGCTCCCATACCGATAAGCATAGGCGTGCTCGGCATTGCTCTGATAACGGGAACATCAGTACCCAATTTAAAGCAAATGAATTCCATAGGCACAGCAGCTGCTATTGAAATAAAGGTAGTGTTTTCAAAAGCGTCTTCATATTCTGAAAGCTCTGACATTGAGAAAGCAACATTCTGCGGTTTTGAGGCTATGACCGTATATTCGGCAGCGGCAACAGCTTCTTTTGACGAATGAGCGATATGAAGTCCTGACATTATGTAGCTGTCATATTTTGAACTGTCTATATCAAAAATAACTATATCTTCGGGTTTGACAACACCGGTGGATAAAAAACCGTTAATTAACGCCATACCCATGTTTCCGCAGCCAAGAAAAGCAAAACGATGAGTAAATTCACTTTTTTTATTGACATTATTTTTGAAATCTGTGTTTTTATTCATTTTTTATTTCCTTGTATGACAAGCTAAAAAATTTGCAGTAAATATATAATAATACAATTATTCCGATTTTTCAAGAGTTATTTTGAGTTTTTGAAAAATTGTGCATTATGATAATGTATTATGTAAACAGCGTTATGTCGTCTGACAAAACTACCCTGTTATATTGTGCCTTCGTCTTGTCGAAGTGCCTATATGTAGAAAGAACTTTGAACTTTTTGTTTTTTTATCATTCACTTTTTTAAATTTACAAAAAACATCAATAATTTCATTGGCATTGTACACAAAGATGATACTTTTATTTGTAATTTAAGAAATTTGAAATTAAACTTTCGTCGTTCACATAAAAAAATAGCTGCATACGGCAACTATCTTTTTTATGAATGTTATTTTAGTATATGAATAAACGGAACTATAACGTGATATGATCGATTATATAGTCCAGATACTGTTTATATGCCTGCTTGTCCGCGACGATTTTCTTCATCTCATAGAACTTGTTCGGCGGGATTGTGTCCTCCTCCTCGTTCGTCAGAATATTTTTCATCAGCTTATCAACCATCAGCGCGTCATAAATATCCATGGAAATAATGCTGTTTCCCCTGAGGCACATTACCTGCTTCATCTGACCGTTAACAAGGTTTTCAACCGCAGCGCAGCCCATCTGCGTCGCCAAAACCCTATCGCGTAAGGACGGAGATCCCCCTCTTTGTATATGTGCGAGCCGTGCGAAACGGGTCTCTATTTTTGTTCTGCTCTCGATTATATTGGATAGCTCCTCGCCGTAATCCGGTCCCATACCCTCTGAAATGATTATTATAAAATTCCGCTTGCCGTCTTTTCTTGCATCAATCATCTTATCGACGACATGATCTATATCGGTTGGGATCTCCTTTATTACCGCTGTTACCGCACCTACAGCAATGGAAGTCTGAAGCGCTATATCCCCCGCCTCCCTGCCCATCACTTCGACGATATTGCATCTTGCGTGGCTCTCACCGGTGTCGCGCAGCCTATCTACGAGCTGAACGACTGTATTCATAGCAGTATCAAAACCTATCGTCATATCGGTTGAACCGATATCGTTATCAATAGTGCCGGGAATTCCTATACAGGGTATCCCCGCATCCGTAAGGTCAACCGCTCCTCTGAATGTACCGTCTCCGCCGATTGTGACAACACCGTCTATTCCGAACTTTCTGCACATTTCGGCAGCTTTTTCGACACCTTCTTTTTTGCAGAACTCGTTGCTCCTTGCGGTATAAAGCATCGTTCCGCCTCTGTTGATTATATATGCGACATCCCTTGCGCCGAGCTTTTTAATATCACCCTCTATAAGCCCCTGATATCCGTTGTATATACCCATGACCTCAAAGCCTTTATATAGAGCAAGACGGGTGACTGCTCTGATCGCTGCGTTCATGCCGGGAGCGTCTCCGCCTGATGTAAGTACACCTATCCTTTTAAAATTACTCAAAATAAATCCTCCGAATGCTCGTTTTTATGTCTTACTATCAAATTTATACTACCATCATAAGACATAAAAGTCAATTATTTTTTATATGTTTGTTCTATTTACATACGCAAAAGAATAAGTTGTAACAAACATTATAGGAGGTAAATTGCAATGACGGATTTGGGAATATACGCCGATATCGCCAACAGGACCGGCGGCGATATATATATTGGAGTGGTCGGTCCTGTCAGAACCGGAAAATCCACTTTAATCAAGAGATTTATTGAATATTTAGTCCTGCCCAATATCGATGGTGAATTCGTACGCGAGAGAGCAAAAGATGAGATGCCCCAATCGGCATCGGGTCGTACTGTTATGACTACTGAGCCTAAGTTCATACCCGAAGAGGCGGTATGTATAGAGCTGGACGAGAATGCGTCCTTTCGGGTTAAGCTAATAGACTGCGTAGGATATATCGTACCCGGAGCAATAGGTCATATTGAAAACAATGCGCCACGGATGGTTATGACTCCATGGTCAGAAAACTCTCTTCCTTTTGAAGAAGCTGCTGAGCTTGGCACGAAAAAAGTTATTAATGATCACTCGACGATAGGGCTACTCGTCACCACAGACGGTACTATCGGCGATATACCTCGTGAGAGCTATATTTCAGCGGAAAGGCGGGTTGTCGAGGAGCTAAAAGCTATAAACAAGCCATTTATCGTAGTATTGAACTGCTTGCACCCACAGAGCGTTCAATCACAAGCCCTTGCTAACGAGCTTGAACAGCAATACGACGTCCCGGTTATACCGCTTAACTGTCTCGAAATGTCTGATACGGATATAAAGGAGATTTTAAAGAATGTTCTTTATGAATTTCCTATTGCGGAAATAAAGGTCGCCATGCCCTCTTGGGTTGAGGTTCTTGAGGATGAAAATCAGTTAAAGCAGGACCTTTACAACGAGATTTCGAGATGCGCCGGAAAGTTAAGCCGTGTCGGTGAAGTAAAGGATGCATTTGATTCCTTCTCGCTTGAGGAGAACGGCATTAAAGCAAGACTCGACAGTCTTAATCTCGGCGATGGCAGCGCAAAAGTGGAAATAAAAATACCCGATAAAATTTTCTACGCTGTTCTCGGTGAAAAAAGCGGCTTTGATATTTCGGATGAGCAAAGTCTGTTCAGAATTATGAATGACCTATCGAAAGTAAAAAAGAGTTATGACAAGGTATCCGCTGCGATTGAGCAGGTGAACGAAGTCGGTTACGGTATCGTTTCGCCGACGATTGAGGATCTGACCCTTGAGGAGCCTGAAATCGTAAAGCAGCCCGGCGGTTATGGAGTAAAGCTAAAAGCATCTGCTCCATCGATACATATGATAAAAGCAAACATTGAAACCGAGGTCAGTCCGATGGTCGGAACAGAGCGTCAGAGCGAGGAGCTTGTCAGGTTTTTATTAAAAGAGTTTGAGGAAGATCCCAAAAAAATCTGGGAGTCGAATATGTTCGGAAAGACGCTGCATGAGCTTGTCGGCGAGGGACTCAACAATAAGCTCGCACATATGCCTAATGACGCGCGAGTGAAGTTTTCCGAAACGCTGCAAAAAATAATCAACGAGGGCAGCGGAGGGCTTATCTGTATTCTGCTGTAAAGACAATACTTTTTGCGAAAGGATGGTTGAAAACAATGTTTTGTCTTTACTCCTCTCTGAAAAACAAGGAGGTGATAAACATAGTTGACGGTAGACGTCTTGGTTGTATAGTAGATCTGGATGTCGATCCGCTCTGCGGTAAAATAATTAAAATCATATTACCCTCCTGCGATGGATTTTTCAGTTATTTTTCAAATAAGAACAATATCTGTATTCCATGGGAGAGCATAGAACGAATAGGTGACGATATCATTCTTGTAAAGGACTGCGATATTCATCCGAGAAAAAAAGATCATTGCAATATTTAAATCCGAAAAGACCGTTGGAGTATCCTACGGTTCTTTTCTTTTTATTGTTGACTTTATTATTAACAGGTGGTAATATGTTGATAATGATTTGCGGGATGTGATTTTATGGATATACTTAAGAAAATCGGTAACATCGGCATAATACCGGTGATAAAAATAAATGATATACAAGATGCGTTGCCGATTGCAAAAGCACTCTGTGACGGAGGGTTGCCTGCCGCCGAGATTACATTTCGCACAGACTGCGCAAAAGAAGCGATATCGCTTATTTCCTCCGAGTTCCCTAAAATGCTTTTAGGTGCCGGTACTGTGCTGTCGACAGAACAGGCGGAAGAAGCCATCGGAGCTGGCGCAAGCTTTATTGTAAGCCCCGGTCTTAATCCTAAGGTTGTTAGTTATTGCACCGGAAAAGGTATTCCTGTTATTCCCGGTTGTTCAACACCCTCTGATATTGAGGCGGCTCTCTCGCTTGGTTTAGACACGGTAAAGTTCTTCCCCGCCGAAGCGGCGGGCGGGTTGCCAATGATAAAAGCTATCTCCGCACCCTACAAGGTTAAGTTTTTGCCAACGGGCGGAATTAACGAGAGTAATATTCTGTCTTATTTAAAAAATGAACGCGTTCTCGCCTGCGGAGGGAGCTTTATGGTCGCAGACGAACTTATAAAGAAAAAGGATTTCGCAGGTATAACCGAGCTGACAAAAAAAGCTGTAAATATTATGCTCGGATTTAAGCTTGCTCATATCGGGATCAATTCCGAAAACGAAAATCAGGCGCAGAAAGCAGCAGGATTATTTTCCGCTTTGTTCGATTTTTCTATAAACGAACTCCCTGTATCTTACTTCGCCGGACCTATTGAGGTTATGAAATCAAAGGGAGATGGCAGCAACGGTCATATTGCTATCGGAACAAATTCGGTAGACAGAGCATATTATTATCTTAAAAATAAAGGATTTGAGTTCGATGAGTCAACTATAAAGCTCGACAATAACGGAAGAATAAAGTTTATTTATTTAAAAGATGAATTACTCGGATTTGCGATTCACCTTACTGAAAATAAGTAAAATTTACATAAAAAAAGTTTTCTAGGAGGTAATATTATGAAAAAGCTATTTATAACATCAGCGGTTTTTGCTATTATTTTTAGCGTATGCCTTATTTCCGCCTCTGCTGTAACCACCTCTTATTTGCCTGAAGATCCGTCGGTTTGGAAATCTTTTGCCGAGGACGGACCTGAGAATGTAACGGTAACGATTGAGGATGGCGCAACCGTAGTAAGATCAGACGGCACTGCTCATTGGCCCTGCGCTGCATTAAATCTTTCAGAAGAGGATCAGATCACGGTTCCGATAGAGGGGACAAGTCTCGAATACGACTTCACGGTTGATGGTGGCAAATCAAGCATATTATTCTTTATGAAGGGCGATTCACCCGATAGCTATACACAAAATATGTATATAAGAATGGTGAACTGCGTTCCGGAACTCGGAATGGCGTTAGAAGCGGATATAGCTCCCGGAACTTATAGTGGTACAATCACTCTTGAAGAGATGTTCAAAAATATGTCTACTTATCAAGAAGCTCTTAAACTCGCCAAAAATGACGACAACACCTTAACATTCTCTGGGCTTAAAATCTATTCTGTTGGAGGATCGGTTGTTACTGTAAACAAGTTCCAGTTTATTACGACCGAAGAGATTTCCGCAACAAGCTCCGATGAAAGCAAAGCCGTGTCCACTGATGACAGCGATGTTTCATCAAAAACAGATGATAAATCAACTGAACCCGACGAATCCAACGAATCCGATGAATCCAAAACCTCAGAGACTCCAAGTACTGTTTCCGAAAGTACGCAAAGCGAGGATGAAGAAAAAGACAATAAACTACTTTATATATTGATTCCTGTTGCGTTGGTAGTTGTTATTGGTGTGGTTTTCGTAGCAACTAAAAAGAAGAAATAATCAGACAATATTACAACAACGTCCGCAATAACTGCGGACGTTGTTTTTTTACTATATCTGACACCCTATCCAAAAATAAATGTTACCTGCGAAATAATCATATGTGAAAACGCACCTTGTTAATAACAAAGTGCGCATTACTGTATGCAGCTCTACGCTGCTGGCCCGCCCTGGGAGATTCGAACTCCCGACCGACGGAATCGGAATCCGTTACTCTGATCCGCTGAGCTAAGGGCGGCTATAAGGTTTTAGTTTTTTTCATAAACAGGCGGTATAAAAGCCAAAAAGAGAGGGTAATTAAAACAACTATAGAAATCACAAGTGCGCTGAAAACACCCTGATATTTTGTTTCCGGATATATTATTAGAAAAACAACATCGCAGAGGATGGTAGACAATATTATCGGTATCAATACATAAACTAAATCATTAAAAATAATCTTGCGAAGAGATTCGCCTGCTTTTTTATTAATAGGCGCTCGGCGCAGAGCTCTTAGCGTCAGGGCAAAGGGTGCGGTATAGAGTAATCCCAGCATAAACATTGCCGAAAAAAGATAAATCACAGGGTTTTCATAATCAAAAAGCATTGCAATTAATTCTGTCAGAAATGGCAGACATACCGCATAAACAAGTTTATACAACAAAATCTTTTTGGAATACAGCTTATTTATTGTCATTTTCTCTGATACTCGCACGTTTTATTTTTCCGCTTGTCGTCTTTGGAAGCTCGGAAACGAACTCGACGATACGTGGATATTTATACGGTGCGGTCACTTTTTTAACATGGTTTTGTATCTCCTTTTTCAGCTCTTCGCTTGGGGAATGTCCCTTTGTAAGCACAATAGTCGCCTTAACAACCTGCCCTCTTATTGCGTCGGGTGCTGCTGTAACTGCACATTCAAGTACACTCGGATGTGTCATAATCGCACTCTCAACCTCAAAAGGACCGATTCTGTAGCCGGAACACTTTATAACATCATCGCTTCTTCCCTCAAACCAGTAATAACCATCGGCGTCTCTCCAGGCGGTGTCACCAGTGTAATAACAGTCGTTGACAAATGCTTTTTTGTTCGCTTCTTCGTCATTTTTATATTCCTTTATCAAGCCGCAGGGATAGTGCTTCGAAAGGTTTCTAATGACAATAGAGCCTACAATACCGTCCTCACAAGACTTTCCGTTTTCATCGACTATATCTATATCATAATCCGGTGAAGGTTTTCCTGTCGAGCCGGGCTTTATCTCAATCCCTTCAAAATTTGCAAGCAGAACAGGCGTCTCTGTTTGTCCGAAACCTTCAGTAAGCGTAAGTCCGGTGAGTTCTTTAAACTTATAAAAAACCTCAGGATTAAGCGGTTCTCCTGCCATTGAGCAGTGCTTTATTGAAGAGAAATCGTAATGAGCTATATCCTCTTTTATAAAAAACCTGAAAATTGTGGGCGGCGCACAGAAGCTGTGCAGCTTTATCTCCTGTATTAACTGAAGTGTGTCCTTTGGATCAAATTTTTCGTTATCATATGCGACAATTACGGCCCCGCAAATCCATTGCCCGTATATCTTACCCCATGCAAACTTTGCCCAACCTGAATCGGACATTGTAAGGTGGAGTTTATTCTCCCCTACCTGCTGCCAGTATTTAGCGGTCGAAATATGTCCGAGCGGGTAACTGTAATCATGTAGAATCATCTTGGGCATACCGGTTGTACCTGAAGAAAAATAAATCAGCATGGGATCGGATGTATTGTTTTTAATCCTGTCCAAAAATTCGGGCTGTTTATCAAGCTCTTTTCTGAAATCCAAAAAGCCATCATAATTTCTCTCACCGACTGTAGCGAGCAGTTCAAGAGTATTACATTTTTCTTTTGCATTTATAACTTCGTTGACAAGGTAATCGTCATCGACGCAGATGACCATTTTTACCTGTGCTACATTGCATCTGTAAACAATATCCTTAGATGTCAGCTGATATGTAGCAGGGATGCATATAGCACCTATTTTATGCAACGCAAGGAATGCTATCCAAACCTCAGGACGCTGTTTGAGCATGAACATTACCGTATCGCCCTTTTTTATTCCGAGCGATAAAAACAGATTTGCCGCTTTATTTGATAACAGCTTCATATCCTTGAAGGTATACATCTTTTTACCCCTGTTACCGGCGCTGTCTTTCTTATCGTTGCACCATAACAGAGCATTCTTGCTCTCATCCTCATCCGCCCAGGCGTCAACAATGTCATATGCAAAATTAAAGCCTTCAGGTACGTTGACTTTATAATTTGCCTTCATGTCTTCATAGGATTCGAAATCTATTACAGGCAAGAACTTCTGTAACATAATAAGTATTACCTTCCGTAATTTTCATAGTATCAAGTATATAATATTAAAATCTCAAAGTCAAGGAAAACAAGGCTGTTATTATAATTATTTCATTGTTTCCTGTTTCGATTTTTTATCTATTATATGGCGGGAGGAAAGCTCATTTTTTACTTCATCTACGCTTATATTCATCTCATTCATAAGAACAAGCACATGGTAGCATAAGTCCGATATTTCATATATCGTCTCTTCCCTGCTGTCCTTCATTGCGCCTATAATAACCTCTGAGCACTCCTCACCCACTTTTTTTAAAATTTTTTCCCTGCCCTTATCGAACAGATAAGTCGTATAGCTGCCCTCGGGACGAATCCGTTTTCTCTCAGAGAGAAGATTATATAGTTCTTTCAACGAAAACTCTTTTTTCTCGTCGCCACTATTGAATAGAAAATCGCTAAAACAGCTCTCGGTTCCAAGGTGGCAGGCAGGTCCCTCCTTTATCACCTTGATAACCAGTGAATCCCTGTCGCAGTCAGTCTTTATGGATACGATATGCTGGATACCGCCGCTTGTCTCTCCTTTGCGCCAGAGAGTCTTCCTGCTCCTTGAAAAAAAGCAGGTCTTTTTTTCACAAAGAGAAATCTCGAGGCTCTCTTTGTTCATATAAGCGACGGTTAGTACTTCGTTTGTATAAAAATCCTGAACCACCGCAGGTATTAATCCGTTATCGTCAAATTTCAATTCGTTTATATCCATATAATCAATTCCTTCTGTTAAATCCTTACCGGAACGCCGTTTTCTTTAAGATACTTTTTTAAGTCCGATATTATAAGCTCTTTCGAATGAAATATTCCGGCTGCCAATCCCGCATCAACGCAATCAAGCTCGAACAGAGTCTTGAAATCCTCCTTTTTGCCGGCACCGCCGGAAGCTATCAAAGGTATGGAAACACGCCTTCCAATTTCCTCAAGCATCTCCAAATCGAAGCCTTTTCTAACGCCGTCAGTATCTATACTGTTTAGAACCAGCTCGCCCGCTCCGTTCTGCTCTCCTCGCATAGCCCAGTCTAATGCGTCAATACCGGTATCCTCCCTGCCTCCCTTTGCGAAAATCCTGTATTTACCGTCAACCCTCGCTACATCCATAGACAGTACAACACACTGATTTCCGTATTTTTTTGCCGCTTCCGCAATAAGCGTTGGGTTTTTAATAGCACCTGAATTTACGCTGACTTTATCCGCACCAGCTTTTAAAACATGGTCAAAGTCCTCGACGGATTTTATGTTACCTCCGACAGTGAGAGGAATAAAAACACGGCTTGCTACTTCGCTTAATATGCCTGTAAACAGCTTCCTACCCTCAAAAGAAGCGGTAATATCATAAAAAACAAGTTCATCCGCACCACTGTTATTATAGAAAGCTGCAAGCTCTATCGGATCATCGATATCTTTAATATTTTTAAAATTTACGCCTTTTACAACTCTGCCGTCCCGGATATCAAGACATGGGATTATTCTTTTCGTAATCAAAATATCACTTCCTTTAAATTGCTGCTTTAAGCACATCTTCAAGATTCAGCTTGCCCTCATAAATAGCCTTACCGATTATAGCGGAATGAATCCCCATTCGAGAAAGAGCCTTTATCTCATCTAATGAGCTGATTCCGCCCGACGCTGTTATCTCAAGCCCTTTTATTTGTGAAAGCCTTTTATATATGTCGAGATTTGTTCCGAGCATTTTCCCATCTCTTTCTATATCAGTATAAATCACCGATTTACACCCGATGCCAAGAACTCTCTCGCAAAACGACACACTATCGGTATCCGTTAAATTAACCCAACCGTCAACTGCGGCTAAACCATTTTTTGCATCAACACCGACTGCGATTTTCTCTCCGTATTCCTTAACCATTTCTGTTAAAAAAGCAAAATTCTTTATAGCAGCAGTTCCCAGGATGACTCTGCTGACACCTATGGAAAGATAGTTTTCGATCCTTTTTTGGTCGCGGATTCCGCCACCCACTTCAACAAACATTTTTGTTGAGCAGACAACCTCCCGTATACTTTCAAAGTTTGACAAATTGCCGTCCTTTGCTCCGTCGAGATCGACGATATGCAGATTCATCGCACCTTTTTCACGGAATATGGTTGCTGCTTCAACAGGAGTTATCGCATATTTTTCGACTTTGTTATAATCCCCTTGAGTAAGCCTGACGACAGAGCCGCTGAAAATATCTATTGCCGGGAAAATCTTCATTTCTTATTCCTCAACTCAATTCTGCAAACGCACTCAGAATCCCAAGACCGCATTTACCGCTTTTTTCGGGATGGAACTGACACCCGAAAACATTTCCGCATGCTGTGACTGCGGGAACCTCGACACCGTATTCGGTAGTAGCAACAATGGATTCCGAACAGTTTTTCGCATAAAACGAATGGACGAAATACACATACTCTCCCTCTTTGGTGTTCCTCATAAGACAGTTGTTTTTATCAAGTATTTTCAAAGAGTTCCATCCCATATGCGGAATCTTGAGACTGATATTCATATCTACAAGGTCGGGTTGAATAGGGTATATCTCGCCTTTAAGATATCCCAAGCCGTCGTGCGTTCCGTACTCATAGCTTTTTTCATACAACAACTGCATACCTAAACAGACTCCTAAAAAAGGAATACCATTACTGACGCATTCGTCAAGCGTGGGGATAAGTCCCGCCGCTGTTAGTTTTTTCATTGCGTCTCCGAACGCGCCGACACCGGGGAGTACGATGTGCGATGCTGACGATATAACTTTGCAGTCGTTTGTCACAACGCACTTTTCGCCGATGAATTCAAAAGAGCGTGATATTGAAAACAGGTTCCCCACACCGTAATCAATAATTGCAACCACTAAATCACACCCTTTGTCGACGGGATTCTGTTTTTCGCTCCCTCATCGATTGACACAGCCGCTGATAATGCACGTGCCAGCGCTTTGAAAGCACCCTCGATAATGTGATGGCTATTATCTCCCGCAAACTGCCTTATGTGAACAGAAGCGCCGAGCGAGCGAGCGAACGCCGCCATAAACTCCTTTACGAGCTCCGTATCGAAATCACCGACCTTCTGCGACGGTATATCAAGAGCATAGCCGAGTGAAGGTCTGCCGCTAATATCAACAGCGGCAAGTATAAGAGATTCATCCATCGGTATGAGCATACTACCGTAACGCTTGATTCCGGCTCTGTCACCAAGAGCCTTGTCAAACGCTTTTCCGAGAACTATCGCTACATCCTCGACAGTGTGATGATAATCCACCTTTATATCTCCAGTACAGACAAGCTTTACATCAAAACCTCCGTGTGCTGTAAACAGCTCAAGCATGTGGTCGAGAAAACCGCAGCCCGTGCTTATTTTTGCGCTCCCGCTGCCGTCAAGCACTAAAATCAGATCGATCTGAGTTTCTGTTGTATTGCGAGTTACATGTGCTTCTCTCATTCTTCATCTACCTTTCAGAATTATTTCGGTTGTTTCAACAAACAGTCGCATCTGCTCTGAAGTTCCGATCGTGATCCTGACAAAATCCTTAATCCTTTCGCTATCAAAATATCTTACTAAGATATTATTTTGGCGCAGAGCGTCATAATAATCTTTTGCGGATATACTTCCATGCCTGCCTGCAAAAACAAAATTCGCTTTACTATCAAGCACTTTAAAACCGATTCGTCGCAGTTCGCTACTCAGGTATTCCCTGTTATCGATTATTTCTTTTCTGTATTTTTCAAAGTATTGCCTGTCTTTCATAGCTTCCTCGGCTGCGAGCAAGGAAATTGTGTTTACATTATAGGGATTGAACGAAAACTTCATTCTGTTTAAATCGCTAATAAGATCATCATTGGCAATCGCAAAACCTAATCTTGCACCCGCCAGTGAACGTGATTTCGAAAAAGTCTGCACCACTATAATATTATCATATTTCTCAATCAGTCTTACTGCGCTTTCCCCACCGAAATCTATATATGCCTCGTCAACAACAACCAGCCTGTCCGGCGATTGCAGCAGTAACTCCTCTATCATACATACCGGCAAAAGTATACCGGTCGGAGCGTTTGGGTTTGCGATAAATATTGTCTGATCAAGATTTTTATAATCTTCGACTTTGATGTTGAAATCATTGTCAAGCGGTACGATTCTTGTTTTAATGCCGAACATATCAGCAAAGACTTTATAAAATCCGTAAGTAATGTCGGCAAATGCTGCACCTTTGGGACAAAATCCGTGGAAAATAAAAGCCAGAGTCTCGTCGCTGCCATTGGATAAGAACACATTTTTGCTATTTAGCCCGTAAAAGTCTGCTATTGCGTTAACCGCGTTTGTACATGCGGGATCGGAATACAAGTTGAGCATCTTTGAAGCTCTGCCTGCTGCTTTTTTAACACCGGGACACGGTGGGAACGGACTCTCGTTCGTATTGAGTTTTATGAGTTTCTTTATACCCTTTGGCTGTTCGCCGGGGATATAGGGTTTTAGGAAAACAAGCTTTTTGTCGAGAAACCTGCTCATTCTTATCAATCCTTCTGACAATTAAATCTTGATTTTACACTTTTTGCGTGAGCGTCAAGACCCTCTTTTTCTGCAAATAAAGATACTTTATCCACAACCTTGCCGAGTGCTTCTTTTGTATAATATATATAGCTGCTTTTTTTGATAAAATCATCGACGGAAAGCGGGCTTGAAAACCTTGCGGTTCCGGAGGTAGGCAGCGTATGATTAGGTCCGGCAAAATAATCACCCAGCGCTTCGGGAGTGTTTTTACCTAAGAAAATGCTGCCGGCGTTCTTTATTTGCTCCAAATAATCAAAGGGGTTATCTAAACATATCTCCAGATGCTCGGGAGCTATCAGGTTTGATATTTCGATAGCTTCTTCGATATTTTTTACGATGATGATTTTTCCGTTATTATCGATAGAAGCTCTTGCAATATCGTACCTCGGCAGCTTCTTGAGCTGATTTTCTATCTCTTTGCCGACTTTATTTGCATAAGCTTCTTCCGTGCAGATTAATATTGCAGCGGCGTTTTTATCGTGTTCTGCCTGACTCAGCATATCTGCCGCTACGCATTTCGGGTCAGAGGTGCAGTCTGTAATAATCAGAATCTCGCTCGGACCGGCGATCATGTCTATGTCAACCTCTCCGAAAACAATTTTCTTTGCAGTGGCGACAAAAATGTTGCCCGGTCCCACGATTTTATCAACTTTTTTTATAGTTTGTGTTCCGTATGCAAGCGCAGCTATCGCCTGTGCTCCGCCGACTTTATATACATTCGTAACTCCGGCAACCTTCGCAGCAGCAAGTATGGAATCGGGAACTTTACCGTCGCTGTTTGGAGGAGTTACCATTACGATTTCTTCTACTCCTGCGACCTTTGCCGGAATTGCATTCATCAAAACGCTTGACGGATAGCTTGCAGTACCGCCAGGAATATATATTCCCACTCTTTTTATAGGGGTAATTTTCTGTCCCAAAACTACTCCGTTTTGTTTTTTTACCTCGAATCCGCTTCTTTTTTGCATATTGTGAAACTCTGTGATATTACGCGAAGCTTCCTCTAAAACTGATATAAAAGCAGAATCGGTATTACGATATGCCGTTTCTATTTCCGTTTCGGTCACTATTAAACTCTCTAATTTTACTTTATCGAACCTTTCGGTATAATCATAGAGCGCACGATCTTTATTTTCCCTGACTTCGTCGATAATTTTTCTGACATCCTTTTCGACTTCCGCAAGCAAACCCGCATTTTCAGACGCTCTGTTTTGTATATCCTTTGCCGAGAACTCTCCCTGCCTGTAAATCCGTATCATAAGTAACCCCTTTCACGAAAAAATCAAATACGCTGTTCAAGCTCCCTGCATATGTTGTCGATAAAAGCCGATTTGAACTGATAACGACTTTTATTAGCGATAAGCCTTGCGCTCGAATGAATTACCGTTGTAATTACCGAGAGATCATTCTCTCTCAATGTCGTTCCGGTCTCGACAATGTCGAAAATCACATCCGAAAGGCCTAAAATAGGAGCAAGCTCTATACTACCGTTTAGCTTAATAATCTCTATTTGCCTGTTTTGTGAGGAAAAATACGACTGTGCTACATTGGGATACTTAGTAGCCACCCTTAAAGAGCCGCCGTCGTCAATCCAGCCGTTTTTTGCTGCGACAGCGAGAGAACACTTACCTATTTTAAGGTCGAGCAGCTCATATACGTCTGGTTTTGTCTCCAGAAGGATATCTCTGCCTACGACACCGATATCCGCAGCTCCATGCTCGACATAAATCGCAACATCAGAGGGTTTTACGAGAAGATACCTTATCTCTTTTTCAGACGATTCAAAAATCAGCTTTCTGTTATCCTCGTTCATTGACGGACATCCGAGCCCGACATCGGAAAACAAAGAGTATATTTTGTCGCCAAGTCTTCCTTTGGGTAGTGCGATATTAAGCATTCAATTCACCTCTGATTCTGAGATATTGATGATATTTCTCGCCCTTATACCCACAGGAAGGGTTTTTTCAGCGCGAATACTTTCATAGCTATTTTTAAGACGTTCGACTTCTTTTACTACACGATCCGCACCGGCGTTTCCGTACAAAAGCAGTAGATCTGTGTCATATTCATCGGTTTTTCTGAAAACCCTGTCAAGCTCACCCAGATACAATGCAAAACCGATAGCATTCTGCTCTTTACCAAAACGGCGCATAAGATTATCATATCTTCCGCCGCTGAGAACAGCTCTCGGTGTACTCGGTATAAAGCCCTGAAAAACTATCCCGTTGTAATAATCGGGATCGTTCACTACAGAAAAATCAAGCTGTAGTTTTGATTCCAGCCCTGCCTCTTTTACAGCGTTATACAGCCCCTTCATTTCATCGATTGCTTCTGTCATACCTTTGTTTAACGCAAATGCTGATAACTTTTCAATGCAGGAGTATAAACCACCCGATATCGTAATGACTGCTTTTAGTGTATCTTTTGCAGTGTTTTCAAGCTTAAGCTCAGAGGCAAAATCGTTTATTCCATGTGTATTTTTTTGTTTGATGAGCCTAAGGCATTTCTCACGGTTCCTGTTTTCAACACCGCAATAATCCAAAAGTGATGAAATATAACCCATATGTGCTATATTCAACACATATTCATTATCTATAGCTTCAAGGCTACGCAATGCAAGAAGCGTTACCTCAGCTTCGGAGTAGTTATCATCTCCACCGATAAATTCAAGCCCCATCTGGTTAATCTCGCAAAATTCACCGCCCGCCTGCTGTCTGCGGAAAACATTCTCGTTATAATATAATTTATTACTCTCAGATGAATCGGAGGTGTTTTTTACGATACTCATCGTTACATCAGGCTTGAGTGCCATAAGACGTCCGTTTGTGTTTGTAAAGGTAATAATACCCTCATACTTTAAAAAGCTCTTGTTTTCGAGGTACATATCGTAGGGCTCAAACTTATCCATATTGTATTTTTTATAGCCATATAGCTCGTAAACAGCTCTTAATTTTAACGGTAGTTGTTCCTTTGCTGGTAAATTACTGAACAATACGATTACCCTCTTCCCTGTTTTATATTGCAAAACCAATGTTTTTTTATTATATAATATATTATATCACACTTTAGCGTGTTAGTCAAGTAAAATGTTAGCATAATTATATATTTTTTTAAAAGCAAGAAAGCACCCGCATAAAACACGGGTGCATGATAACGATTAATCCAGTTCCTTTAATCCGGTATGCAACTCATAATACCTTCCCTTATTTGCAAGAAGCTCCTCGTGCGTACCCCGTTCAATTATCTCGCCCTGTTCAAGAACCATTATCGCATTAGCGTTCCTTACAGTCGAGAGACGGTGAGCAATAACGAAGTTTGTCCGGTTTTTCATCAGGCTTTCCATACCACGTTCGATATGCAGTTCCGTACGGGTATCGACAGATGAGGTTGCCTCATCAAGAACCAGTATCGGCGCTCTGCTCAGAGCGGCACGGGCTATATTCAAAAGCTGTCTCTGCCCCTGTGACAGGTTTGAGCCGTCACCCTCCAATTTCGTATAATATCCATCGGACAGTTTTTGGATAAAACCGTCTGCGTTTGCAGTTCTGGCAGCCTCTATCACTTCCTCATCTGTTGCGTCAAGCCGCCCGTAACGAATATTTTCCATAATTGTCCCGGTAAACAGGTGTGTGTCCTGAAGTACCATGGCGATGTTTTTTCGTAAAGTATCTCTTTTTATATCCCTAATATCGGTACCATCTATCAAAATTATGCCGGTTTCTATATCATAAAACCGATTTAACAGATTTGTTACCGTAGTTTTCCCCGCACCGGTTGAACCGACGAAAGCGATTTTTTGCCCGGGTTTTGCATATAAGCTTATATTTTTAAGCACAGTCTTTTCCGGTGTGTAACCGAAGGTAACATTTTCCAAAACAACATGACCTTTTATTTCTGTGGGTTGTACTGATTTGGCCGAAATCTCTGTCTCCGGCTTTTCGTCCATCACGGAAAAGACCCGTTCTGCTCCTGCAAGCGCTGCGAACACGGTTGACATCTGCTGTGAAACCGTGCTTATCGGCATAGAAAAATGACGTGCATAATTGGCAAATACGGTCAGCGCACCCGGAGAAAGTCCGGAAGTACACATAAGAATACCTCCTATACCCACAGTCACCGCATAGGAAATCTGAGAGGTGTTTCCCATTATCGGTCCCATTATGCCTCCCCAGAACTGCGCTTTGAACTGCTTTTCGCGCATATCGTCGTTGAGTCTGCCGAATTCCTCTTTACATTCGTCTTCATGATTGAAGACCTTTACAACCTTTTGCCCGGCAATTGTTTCCTCTATATATCCGTTCACGGCACCGAGAGCCGCCTGCTGACCTCTGTAAAACTTAGAGGATCGCTTTGCTATATAAGCACCGCCTTGTATAAATATTGGCATGAATATTATCGTAACAAGAGCCAATATCCAGTTAGTAGACACCATAAAAAAGACCGTGCCTATAATCGTTATCGCTCCCGATAAAAGAGCGGTCAGCGAGTTGTTGAGCATCATATCTATATTATCGATATCGTTGGTAAACCGGGACATTATCTCACCGGTCGGTTTTGAATCAAAATACCGAAGCGGCAGATTCTGCAGTTTGGCGAATAAATCGTTCCGTATCCGCTCGACCGATTTTTGCGAAACAGAGAGCATCAGACGGTTCTGGGTATACATTGTAAGTATTCCTACAATGTAAATAGTACCGAGAATGGTCAAAGCTGTAAGTATATAACCCAGAATATTGCTGCCTGTCAGTTCTTCAAAAGTGCCGGAGAAGCTATTTATGATTCTATCCGCGATCTTTTCTGGTCCGCTCATATTAATGACGGCGTCGGGTTTAACAGCAAGCATTATTTTGTCTATAATGGGAGCGAGCAAATATGATCCTATCAGTGAAGTTAATGTACTTATGAGCATACATAACAAAACCACAAGCATATATATCTTGAATCCGCCCATATAACCGAGTATTCTACGCACGGTTTTCCGCATTTCCTTAGGAGTACCGGTCATACCCATACCGGCACCTCTCTTACCTCTCGGACCGCCGCCGCGCATCATACCCTTTTGAGGAGTCGCGGAGCTGTTATATCTTTTTTGTAACTGTTCAAGACTTCTTGCCATTCCGCTTACGCCTCCTTTTTGTCTGTTTGTGAATAATAAATTTCCTGATATTCCGTATTACCTGCCAAAAGAGAGTCATGAGTTCCGATGCCGGTAATTCTGCCTTCATTCATAACTATTATCTTATCGGCATCCATGACGGAAGAAATCCTTTGTGCAATTATTATTTTTGTCGAATCAAAGAGTTGATTTTTAAATGCCCGGCGGATCTGAGCCTCGGTGGCGGTATCCACTGCGCTTGTCGAGTCGTCAAGAATAATAACCTTAGGTTTTTTTAGAAGTGCGCGAGCTATACAAAGCCGCTGCTTCTGTCCGCCCGAAATGTTTGTACCGCCCTGGTCGAGTACCGTTTCATAACCCTCCGTAAAGGAGCTGATAAACTTATCAGCCTGAGCGTTTTTTGCTGCTGCTCTGACCTCGTCGTCAGTTGCGTCACGGTCTCCCCAACGGAGGTTCTCAGCTATTGTGCCGGAAAAGAGCGTGTTCTTCTGAAGCACGACGCCTACCCCTTGACGAAGATTTTTCAATGAGTAATCCTTTACGTTCACTCCGTCGACAAGAACTTCTCCTTTGTCCGCGTCATAAAGACGGCTGATAAGTGATACAAGCGTAGACTTGCCGCAACCCGTCGAACCTATGATACCCACGGTAGTTCTCGGCTCGATGCTGAAACTTATATGTTCAAGAACGTTGCTCTGAGCTTTTTTATCATAACGGAAGGATACATTCCTGAACTCTATCGCACCGTTTTTAACCTCAAGTTCGGGAAAAGCGGCGTTGTCGTCTTGTAAATCAACTTTTTCGTCAAGCACCTCACATATCCGGCGTGCCGAAGCGAAAGCGCGCGAGGAGAACATAGACATCATCGTAATCATCATCAGCGATATGAGCACCTGCGATACATACGTTATAAAAGCGGAAAGGTCTCCTATTTCCATCCCGCCTTTTAAAACGATTCTACCGCCGAACCACACGACAGCGAGTGTTGTCAGGTTCATGATAAGAGTTACAATAGGCTGCATTGCAACCATCACCTTCATAGCGGAAAGGCTTGCGTTTTTTAACTCTACGTTCGCTTTTTCAAATTTTGTTTTTTCATGCTCCTCACGGACAAATGATTTTACAACACGGATATTGGTAACATTTTCCTGAACAGTACTGTTGAGGTCGTCAATCTTTTTCTGCAGATTTTTAAAACGCATAAAACCGGTTGCTATTAATGAAGTGAGCACTAAAAGCATAAGCGGTATCGTTACGAGAAAAACAACTGATAATGTAGGCTTTATTATTATCGCCATAATCAATGCCGCAACAAGCATACCGGGAGCGCGTAACGCAAGACGCAGCATCATATTAACGAAGTTTTGTAGCTGTGTTATATCATTTGTCAATCTTGTGACAAGAGAGCCGGTCGAATATTTATCTATATTCGCAAAGGAGTAATTCTGTACCTTTGCGAACGCATCCTCACGAAGATCAGCTGCAAAATTTACCGATGCTTTTGCTCCGTAATAAGAACCGCCCACAGCTCCCGCCATCATCATAACTGCGGTCAGTATCATTAGCGACATCGTACCCATACTCGAACCTACCGTAAGCGTTCCTGCGTTTCCAGCGTTAATTATCACTGAGAGCAGCTTTGGAAGTATAACTTCTCCGATAACCTCCACTATCATACAAATCGGGCCGAGTATGAAGTATTTTTTATAGGGCTTTATATACTTTAGCCATCTTTTCAATTCAATCACAGCCTTTCGACGAGCAGGGTTTATCGGAATTAAGCGCGATAAGATTATCACGCATATGCTCTAAATAATTTTTTAATTCGACTAATTCAGCATCGTCAAATCCCTTGAATACACTGTCGTTTGCGGAAGCAAGCAGGTTTTCAGACAACTCGATTATATTCCTGCCCTTCTCCGTTATATGGATTTCCTTTATCCTGTTGTCATTTTTAGCAGCGGTTCTTTCTATCAGATTGTTTTTCTGCATTTTAGTAAGAGCAACCGCGACAGCG
>ENA-UOOM01001049-UOOM01001049.1-fermentation-metagenome-genome-assembly--contig:-NODE-1049-length-28077-cov-10.373742_pt1 | contig 28077 bp, 24 predicted proteins | sample MGYA00245781_ERZ724031 | MGnify/ENA primary metagenome ERZ724031 (study PRJEB28704, sample SAMN03018317) | fermentation metagenome | biome: anthropogenic terrestrial biome; feature: soil... | reverse complement strand
TTTAAATTAGCGGTTTCTTGATTGTTCAATTTTGAATTTTGGGGAAACTCAAAATCTTACCAATATTGACATTCCGCGCATTTAGTGGTATACTAATTTATAAACTTAGTAAATTAGTAAATAAGGAGTATAAAATGAAAATACCAACAACTTTAAAACATAAGCCGGTAATTGTCTCAGAAAATTACGAAAATGTTGACGGGAGAAATGCATATAATTCAGATGCAAAGGGTTTGTCATTGGGACTTGCTCAGTGGAATGACAGAGGAAAAGTTGATATTTCCGCAAAGGTGTGGAGATATACGGGAGAGAAATGGTCCAGACAATCGGAAGAGCTTCCCCTGCACAGAGTTTTGGATTTGGCAATACTGATTTTAAGAGCACAGCTTCATTTTGGGGGAGCATATAAATATGAAAAGCTGTATGACACGGAAAACACCGTAATTGACAGAGTGGGCATGCAAGGAGATGCAATGACTGTGGAAGTATGTACCGACAACGAAAGAATAGATGAGGATATCCGATTATTCAGACAGGCGCTAAGCGATGATGGTGAGATAATTGGAGAAAGACTAAAAATTTTATCAAGATTATTAAATGAAATGGGATATGGCGGTAAATAATATGGACAGAAAAAAAGAATTAAAAGAGCAATACAAACAAATGAAGACAGAAATGGGCATAATGATTGTTCAAAATAAAATCAACAATAAATATATTTTGGTACCTACTCAAAATTTAAAAGGAATGATAAACAGAGTAAGATTTCAGCTGAGCAGCGGAGGGCATCCGAACAGGGAGCTTCAAACGGAATGGAATGAATTTGGCGAAGGTAATTTTAATTTTGAAACACTTGAGGTCCTTGAATATGACAAGGATGAATCCAAGACAGACTACTCAGAGGAGCTTAACATAATGGAAATTATCTGGACGGAAAAATTGTCAGGCAAGAAGATGGAAGCATATAAAAAGGTGAGAATATGAGTTTAATACCAAGGGATGTTCATCCTTCCTGGAATAAATTTCTCACTGATGATATTATTTCGGAATTGGATGACATAGAAACAAAGATAGGAAACAATATAAACCCCGCTCATGATAATGTACTGCGTTTTATGAAATGTGATTTGTATGATATAAAGGTTGTAATATTAGGGCAGGACCCATATCCTGAAAAAGGAAGAGCCACAGGCCGAGCCTTTGAAGTGGGTGATTTATTGTCTTGGAACCAAACATTCAGGCAAGTGTCTTTAAAGAATATTATAAGGTTAATATACAAAAATTATAATGGAATAAAAGAGTATAAATATATTAAGAAATTTTCTGAAATACAAATAGAAATAAAAGAAGGAAAATTTTCAATACTTCCTCCTGATAGAATTTTTAAATCATGGGAAAAACAAGGAGTGCTTCTGCTTAACACGTATTTATCTGTTGAAGCAGGCATTACGGGAAGCCATATACCCATATGGAAAGGCTTCAGCGAAAAATTGCTGAAATTCATATCTGAAGAAAATAGAAATATTAACTGGTTTCTGTGGGGCAGGATGGCGGAAGAAAAAAAACAATTTATAAAATACGGCAAATACTATATAAGCAGGCATCCTATGATGTGTTCGGAAACATACGAAGATGATTTTTTAAGGAGCAGCTGTTTTAAGGATACAATGGATATAATTAATTGGAAGGGAAATCCTGATGTAATCTGAGCATCATTGGCGGATGATTTTATTGACATACCCGAAATGGTAGGGGAAGCGCCGTATGATAAGTAATTGGAAAGTCAATGATACGGATATTCAAAATCAATGACAATATTCCTTTCTGCCGTCAAAGTAATCACACCTTCTGTAATATTTCAAATCCTGCTTCCAAAGCTGCCTATAAACAGGAATATTGTCCTTGTAATCGGGACTATCCCAATCTGTAAACAAAAATCCGTTAGTTCCTGTTCTTATGAGAGGTATTTTTTTGTCGGAAGCATATTTTATCAAGCGAATTAATTCATCCTTGAAAATAAAAGGTTCCCCTCCCGTAAACGATAAAGATTGAATATTTTGACCGGCTGCGGCATCTATTATTTTTATAATTTCTTCTTCAGGCAGCTTATAACGTTCATATGTTTCTGTTTTTCGCATGCTGCACTCGGGCATTCGGCATTGCAAAAATCCGTATATTGAATTACCAATTGTCCGGGAATTCTTCCCTTCAAAATTGACCTTGCACTGTTAAAATTAAGTATTGATTTGCCGTTCATTTTATCCTCCCTTATGTTATCTAAATCCGTCCGACGGAATAATATTTAAATCCTTTTTCAGTCATGTATTCCTTGTTGTAAATATTTCTTAAATCAAAAAAGTAATCGCCCTTCATGCCTGATTTAATTCTTTCAACATTTTTAATTGCAAGAAAAAAGCAATTAATTGCAAATCCCCTTTATTTAAAACGCTTGTTTATTGCAAGTAACAAATGAATAATTGCAAATAATGCTTATAAATATAGAATAAACAGCAAAATATAAAGAAATATGAAATAAACACTTGACGTTGTTGCAAATTAATATTATAATAACCCTTATAATATTGAAAATCTAAAAATGCGAAATGCAACTAATTAATTATAACTTTCATTTGGTTGTATGCAGGAGGTCAAGATGAAATATAATGCTGTAGATGTAATTAAACCAAAGCTATATAAGAATGTTTTCCCTTATGAAGAAATTCCTAAAATTAAATTTAATAATATTCAGCTTCCTATGAATATTCCGGACAATATATGGATTACCGATACAACCTTCAGGGACGGACAACAATCAATGACAAGCATGAACTCTGAGCAGATGGTAAAGTTATTTGATTTTCTTCATGAATTAGACAATGAATCGGGAATAATTAAGCAAACCGAATTTTTTCTGTATTCTCAAAAAGACAGAAAGGCTGTTGAGGAATGCATGAAAAAGGATTATAAGTTTCCTGAAATCACATCCTGGATAAGAGCCAACAAGGAAGATTTTAATTTGGTAAAATCAATGGGAATAAAAGAAACAGGGATTTTGATGTCCTGCTCCGATTACCACATATTCAATAAATTGAACAAAACAAGAGCGGAAGCAATGAAGATGTACTTAGATATTGCATATGCGGCTTTGGAAAACGGAATTGTTCCAAGATGTCATTTTGAGGATATCACAAGAGCTGATTTTTATGGTTTTGTCGTTCCGTTGGCGAAAAATTTGATGGAGATGAGAAAGGACAGCAAAATAAATGTAAAAATCAGAGCCTGCGATACATTGGGGGTGGGAGTATCTCATGCGGGAGTAGAGCTTCCAAGGTCTGTGCCTGCAATTATTCACGGGCTGAAATACTATGCGGATGTTCCCTCTGAATCCATTGAATGGCACGGTCACAACGATTATTATGCCGCAGTAACCAACTCAACAACCTCATGGCTGTACGGAGGCTCTTCGGTAAATACAACATTGTTTGGAATTGGCGAAAGGGTGGGCAACACACCTCTTGAGGCAATGGTTATAGAATATGCCCAAATTAAAGGCAATGTAAAATCAATGAAATTAAAAGTAATCAATGAAATAGAAAAATACTTTGAAAAAGAGCTTAATTATGACATTCCTCCCAAAACCCCATTTGTGGGCAGCGAATTCAATGTTACAAAGGCAGGGATTCATGCAGACGGTCTTCTTAAGGATGAAGAAATTTACAACAGCTTTGATACGAGGAAAATTCTTGATAAGGCACCATTGGTTGCCATTAATTCATATTCGGGAATTTCGAGTATCGCATATTGGATTAACAGTTATTTTGGATTAAAAGACAATAATAAAATCCACAAAAATGATGAAAGATTATTATCTATAAAGAATAAGATAGATGAAGAATATGAAAACGGAAGAACAACCAATATATCGAGCGAAGAAATGGAAAACATGTCAAACCATTATATCTTCAGCTTGATAAACAAGGCGATATAGGAGGCATCATGCAGACATTATCTGAAAAAATAATTAAAAACCACTTAGCATCAGGTGAAATGATTCCCGGAAAAGAAATAGGAATTAAAATAGATCAGACATTAACTCAGGATTCTACGGGGACAATGGCTTATCTGCAATTTGAATCAATGGAAATTGACAAGGTTAAAACTAAGCGTTCCGTTGCATATATAGACCACAATATGCTTCAGGCAGGACCTGAAAACGCCGATGACCACCTTTATATTCAAACAGTTGCCAAAAAATACGGGATTTATTTTTCAAAGCCGGGAAACGGCATCTGCCATCAGGTTCACTTAGAGAGATTTTCAGTTCCGGGGGATACTCTCCTTGGCTCAGACAGCCATACACCAACCTGCGGAGGAATGGGAATGCTTGCCATAGGTGCGGGAGGACTTGATGTGGCGGCGGCTATGGCAGGCGGAGAATACAATATTATAATGCCAAGAATCGTAAATGTGGAGTTAAAAGGCAAACTTAAAAAATTCACCTCTGCCAAGGATATAATACTTGAAGTATTGAAGCATTTCACCGTTAAAGGCGGAGTAAATAAAATATTTGAATATACAGGAGAAGGAGTGAAGACTCTTTCCGTTCCCGAAAGAGGAACCATAGCAAATATGGGTGCGGAGCTTGGGGCAACAACTTCCGTTTTTCCTTCCGATGAAAGAACCTTGGAATTCCTTAGGGCACAGGGAAGAGAAAATGATTATATTGAGCTAAAGGCTGATAAAGGTGCTGTTTATTCGGAAAAAATAACTATTGATTTGGATTTGCTTGAACCGAATATAGCACTTCCTCATTCGCCGGATGCGGTGGTTCCGGTAAGTGAAGTTCGAGGCAGGAAGGTAACTCAGGTAGCCATAGGAAGTTGTACCAATTCTTCATATTATGACTTGATGAAGGTTGCAGGTATACTTGAAGGTCATACAGTCCATGAAAATGTATCATTGGTAATATCCCCGGGCTCGAAGCAGGTTCTTGCAATGATTGCACGAAACGGTGCCTTGGCTGAAATGATATCAGCAGGTGCCCGTATTCTTGAAAGCGGCTGCGGTCCTTGTATAGGAATGGGCCAGGCACCAAGTACAAACGGTGTATCTCTCAGAACATTTAACAGAAACTTTAAGGGAAGATGCGGAACTCAATCAGCGGATGTGTACTTAGCAAGTCCCGAGGTAGCTGCTTTTTCCGCAATTAAAGGTTATATTGCGGGAAGGGAAGATTTTGACGATGAGGTTGATTTAAATATTGAAATGCCGGAAGAATTTTTTGCATGTGATAACATGATAATAAGACCTGCGGAAGATGGCAGCAATGTTGAAATAATCAGAGGACCTAACATAAAGCCGTTTCCGAAGAGCAAACACATGGATAATACAACAAAAGGAAAAGTATTAATAAAAGTCGGAGATGATGTTACAACGGATGCAATCATGCCTTCCAATGCAAAACTTCTTCCATACAGGTCAAATATACCGTATTTATCCGAATTTTGTTTTTCTCAGACAGATGCTGATTTTCCAAAAAGAGCAAAGGAAAACAATGGAGGCATAATCGTTGCCGGAAAAAATTACGGACAAGGCTCAAGCAGGGAGCATGCGGCCTTAGCTCCGTTGTACCTCGGTATTAAAGCGGTAATTGCTAAATCTTTTGCCAGGATTCATAAAAGCAATTTAGTAAATAACGGAATACTTCCATTAACCTTTATAAATGAAGCGGATTATGAAGATATTGATATGATGGATGAAATAGTAATAGACAATCTTTCAGCCCAGGTTGAAAACAACATAGTTATGGTTGAAAACAAAACAAAGAATAAGAAATATGAAACAAATCTTATGCTGTCGCAAAGGGCCGTTAAAATACTTAAGGCAGGCGGACTTTTAAATTTTATGAGCAAGCAGGTGGTAAAATGAAAAGGAAAGTAACATTGATTCCCGGAGATGGGATAGGTTTGGAAATAATGCAGGCAGCAAGAGAAATAATAGATGCCGCAACAGATAATATTGAATGGGAAGAAGCAGAGGCAGGAAATACCGCATATGAAAAGTGCGGTGTTTTAATTCCGGAAGATACTTTAAAAAGCATAGAAAAAAACAAAACAGCATTAAAAGGTCCCATAACCACACCGGTAGGAAAGGGATTCAGAAGCATTAATGTGGAGCTGAGACAAAGATTTAATCTGTATGCCAATGTGAGACCTGTAAAGTCTTATGAAGGCATAGATTCTCTGTACAAGGATTTGGACTTGGTTATAGTGAGGGAAAATACGGAAGACCTGTATAAAGGAATTGAGCATATGGTGACTCCGGATGCTGCGGAAAGTATTAAAATTATAACAAGAAGCGCAAGTGAAAGAATAGCAGACTTTGCATTTAAATTAGCTTTAAAGGAAAACAGAAATAAAATTACATTAACTCATAAGGCAAATATTATGAAATTATCCGACGGATTATTTTTAGAATCCGGCAGAAAGATAGCGCAAAAATATCCTAATGTTAAATTTGAGGATGTTATTGTTGATGCTATGTCAATGAAGTTAATTATGAATCCTCATGATTATCAGATAATAGTTGCCCCTAATTTATACGGAGATATATTGTCGGATATGGCAGCGGGCCTAATCGGAGGCTTGGGAATGGCGCCAAGCGCCAATATCGGAGAGGACATTGCAATATTTGAACCTGTACATGGCTCGGCACCGGATATAGCGGGAAAAAATATTGCAAATCCCACTTCGGCAATTTTATCAGGAATTATGATGCTGCGCTATACCGGGGAAGAAAAAGCGGCATTAAAAATTGAAAATGCTTTGAAAAATGTTCTTAAAAACAAGGAATTGCACACAAGAGACATAGGGGGAAATTTAACTACAACTGAATTTAAAGATGAGGTACTCAGAAATTTAGCGGACTCAGAAATTTGACCAAATAAATTTGACTCTCCTTAATTGAAAGTATATAATTTATAAATAAGCTTAAGAGAAATTTCTAAATTTACAGACTTTTTGTATTATAATAATTTAAATTAAGGAAGGGATGTATTTATGAGCAACTTATTAACTGAAGCAAAAGCTTTGCAGGACATAATTGTAAAAGACAGAAGGCATATACATCAGAATGCGGAACTTGGAATGGATTTGCCTGTAACTTCTGCATATGTGGTTAAAAGACTGAAGGAAATGGGATATGAGCCTCAAGTAATTGCAGATTCGGGAGTTGTGGCATTGGCAGGCGGCAGGAAGCCCGGAAAAACAATACTCTTAAGAGCTGATATGGATGCCTTGCCCATTCTTGAGGAAAATGATTTGGAGTATAAATCCAAGACGCAAAATATGCATGCATGCGGACATGATACACATGCGGCAATGCTTTTGGGAGCCGCACAACTTTTAAAGACTCATGAAGATGAAATAGAAGGTACGGTTAAATTGATGTTTCAGCCCGCAGAGGAAAGCTTATCAGGCGCAAAAGCCATGATAGAAGCAGGAATCCTTGAATCACCAAAAGTGGATGCTGCGGCAATGGTTCATATATTTTCGGGAATGCCCATGAAGTCTGGTACATTGGTGGTATCAGAACCCGGTTATTCTACTTCATCTGCCGATATGTTTCATATAAATATAAAAGGTAAAGGCGGTCATGGGGCTATGCCTCAAGATTCCGTAGACCCATTGAATGTGGCAGCCCATATTTTTATAGCCTTGCAAGAAATTATAGCAAGAGAAACTACTCCCTCAAACACAGCTGTTATTACGGTAGGTCAAATGCACGGAGGAAATGCCGCAAATATTATTCCTGACACGGCATTTTTGGAAGGAAGTATAAGAGCATTTGATAAAAATGACAGAAAATTAATGAGAAATCGTGTAGTTGAAATATCAAAAGGTATGGCATCTGTATTCAGAGCTGCAGCTGAGGTGGAATTTAGAATGGAATGTCCGTCGGTTTACAATGACAAAGGTCTTTCTGATTTAGCTGTTAAGGCAAATAAGGAGATGCTTGGAGGAGATAATGTTATTGTATTCCAAGATATATTTCCGGGAGGTAAAATGACAGGTTCAGAAGACTTCGGATATATAAGCGAAAAAGTTCCCTCGGTGATGATGGCTTTAGGCGGCGGTTCGCCTGAGGAGGGATATCCTTACCCTCAGCACCATCCGAAGGTTAATTTTAATGAAGATATATTGCATAAGGGTTCTGCGGTATATGCAAACACAGCAATACAATGGCTGAAAAACAATAAGTAATTTTAACGGAGCTATTGCATGAGATACTTCGCTGCTGCTCAAAGTGCGGTTCGATAATAAACGTCCGGATGTCACTTATGGCACTAAGAGAAGAATCTCATGTTTCAATATGATATGTGAATGCTAAAAGTGTACAAATGTTTATTTTGTCTGCAAACGGGAATACAAGTAGAAGCGTTGAAATTCTAACAAAAATTTATTGTAAAAATTGTAGAATTATGTTATAATCCTTTTTATGAATAAATAAAATTTGCTCGGACATTATTCTGTCATCAGCAACAATCCAATAAAATTCGTTATTGCCACATTTTCTACTTTCAATCAAAGTACTAATAATTTTCGACAATAACCCAAAAATGTTATTTTTAATTGAGACTGATATACTTGGATATTTTTATTTTATTTTTGTTTAAAAATAACTTGGAACTCTATTTTTGGATTGTTAAAAATTGAGCAAAAAAAGGAGGATGTATGAATGGATTAACAGCAATTGTTGTCATACTGATAGCGTTTGCTATCGGTGATTATGTATCGTTTAGAACAAGTGCTACATTTTCAATGCTATTTACTACGGCAGTTATTTTTCTGGTATCATTTTGGATGGGCTTGCCACCGACTGTTTTTAACGACTCAGGACTTTTGACAGTTGGGGTATTAACAATGCCGCTTTTACTGACTAACATGGGTACAATGATTAGTTTAAAGGAATTAGCTAAGCAGTGGAAGACTGTGCTGATTGCATTGGCGGCAGTCATTGGAATAGGTGTATTGATTTACTTGGCAGGCGGGCCTTTATTCGGAAAAGAAATGGCAGCAGCTGCTGCGCCGCCGATTTCGGGAGGAGTTGTTGCGGCACTTATAGTCAGCGAAGCCGCAAAAGCAAAAGGGCTTGAATCAATTGCAGTATTTGCAACCTTGCTTCTTGTAACACAAACCTTCTTTGGTACGCCGGTAGCATCTTTTTGCCTTAAAAAAGAAGCAAGACGTGTATTGGCATTAAGTAAAACTTCGGACGCAGAAGATGAAGCGGAAGAAATAGTGACTGAAGAACCAAAAAAACGTATATTTCCTATAACAAGAAAAGAGCTTCAAACTAGTTCCATATTATTGCTTAAGATAGCCATCGTATCGTTTTTAGCGGTTAAGGTGTCTGAGCTTACAAACGGAGTAGTAAATTCATTGATAGTTTGCTTGGTATTTGGTGTAATTGCAAGAGAAATAGGATTTCTTGAAAAAGATTCAATGACCACTGCAAACAGCCAGGGCTTTGTAATGATTTGTCTCTTGACTGTTATTTTTGCAAACCTGTCAAGCGCCACGCCTGAAATGTTACTGTCATTAATAATTCCGATAATCGGATGTTTGGTTTTGGGGGTTATAGGATTCAGTATTTTTTCATCAATTGCAGGAAAATTACTTGGTATAGATAAATTCATGGCTATTGCAATCGGTTCTACTGCATTATTCGGATTTCCGGGAACCTTCATTATTTCAAATGAGGTTGCGAATGCAGTTGGAAAAAACGATGAAGAGCGTAAGATTATTTTGGATGCAATACTTCCGAAGATGCTTATTGCAGGTTTTGTTACGGTATCAATAGCATCTGTAGTTCTTGCGGGAGTTATGTCTAAATTAATATAGTTTCAGTATGGAGGTAAGTAATGAATATTAAAGAGCTGTCAAAAAAATATGAGCAGTATACTATTAACATGCGAAGAGAATTTCACATGTATCCTGAACTGAGCATGAAGGAAGTAAGAACTTCCAACAGAATAAAAGAAGAGTTGACAAAAATAGGCATTCCTTTTGAATCAATAGGTACAGGAGTAGTGGCAACAATTAAAGGTAAAAATGAAGGCAAGACGATTGCTTTAAGAGCTGATATAGATGCATTGGAAGTTAATGAAATTCGTGATGTTCCTTATAAATCCAAAAATGAAGGCGTTATGCATGCCTGCGGACATGATGCACATGGTGCAATGCTTTTAGGTGCGGCTCATGTTTTGAATGATATAAAGGATGAATTTAACGGTACTGTCAAGCTGATGTTTCAGCCTGCGGAGGAAACGGCACAAGGCGCAAAAGCCTTGATAGAAGGCGGTGCATTGAATGGTGTTGATGAAGTATTCGGAATGCACGTCATGGGCAATTTCCCATCAGGAAAAATCGCTGTTGGAGAGGGTCCGCGCATGGCATCGGCAGATATGTTCAGGATAAAAGTCAAAGGTGCGGGCGGACACGGTTCCATGCCAAACTATGGAGTGGATGCTCTTGTGGCAGCATCTTCCATAGTAATGAACCTGCAAACAGTGGTAAGCAGAGAAATATCGCCAATGGAAAGTGCTGTTGTAAGTATTGGAAAATTATCTTCCGGAACAAGGTTTAATGTAATAGCCGATGAAGCAATAATGGAGGGTACTACAAGGTGCTTCAGCTATGAAGTGAGAGAGCAGCTGCCTGCTGCCATGCAAAGAATTGTTAAATCAACGGCTGCAAGCTATAGGGCAGAAGCTGAATTTGAGTATAAATTTCTGACAGCTCCAACCATTAACAATATGGAATCAACTGAAAGAGCAAAAAAAGCCATAGAAAAAATAATGTCCAGGGATGCCGTTATGGAAATGCCGAAAATGGCAGGTTCTGAAGACTTCTCCGAATACTTGGAAATGGTACCCGGCACATTTGCCATTGTAGGAATAGCCAATAAAGATAAGGATACCTGCTATTCAAATCATCATCCCATGTTTGATATCGATGAAGATATGTTGGTGAACGGAGTTGCTTTGCACGCTCAATATGCATTTGATTATTTGATGAATAAGTGATATTCCGGTACGCCTTAGAATTCCAATCAGAAGTATATAATTTAAAGAGAGGGGCTGTCCTAAAAGGTGTGCCCCGAAATTCCTTAAATATTAAGATTTATTAAGAAGTTAAAAATTCCTTGAGATTTCAATAAAGGAATTTTTTTCTTGCCGTGACAAATTTCGATATTATTTTTGAAACCGCGATTTTTCAATGATATTAACAATTTATTATGAAATAAACTACATGTAGTATTTGATTGACATATTTACAGCTAACTGCTACAATATGTAGTACCATATAAAATAACAGGGAGAAAAGGGAAATGATAAGAATATTAAAAAGAACAGGTAATTTCGTTGATTTTAATGCCGATAAAATCAGTAATGCCATTATAAAGGCAATGAAAGAAACCAAGGATGGTGTTGATGAAAGGTTAGCTAATGAAATAAGCTTAAAAATTGAAGAGGAGCTTTCAAATAGAAATTTTCCAATACCTGTAGAAATGGTACAGGACTTGGTTGAAAATTATCTGATGGACAGTGTCAGAAAAGATGTTGCCAAGAAATATATATTATACAGATATGAAAGAGACAAATCAAGAGATTCAAGAAAAAGAAAGGATTACAAGCTTCTTAGCGAAGAGTTTATCAGCAAGTACAAACATATAGGTTCTCCCATGAATCAGCTTGGAAATTTTGTTTATTACAGAACCTATTCCAGATGGCTTCCGGAAGAAAGAAGAAGAGAGTATTGGTGGGAAACCGTAAGAAGAGCTGTTGAATATAACTGCAGTTTGGTTCCTACCAAGAAAGAAGAAGCAGAGCAATTATATGATAATATATTTAACTTAAGGCAATTTTTGTCCGGCAGAACATTTTGGGTTGGAGGCACTCCCGTTTCATACAACTATCCAATGGCAAACTTCAACTGCGCATTTGAAGTGATAAACGACTTTCATTCATTCAGGGATTTATTTTACCTGTTGATGATAGGCTCCGGAGTAGGTGTAAGAATTTTAAAAAGCGATATTGAGCAGCTGCCAAAAATAAGAGGGAATTATAAAATAATTCATGAAGATTACACTCCCGTGGAGAAATCCAAAAGGGAAGATAACACAGGTGTTGAATTCAGTCACAATAATTCCGTTAAAATTACCGTAGGCGACAGCAAAGAAGGATGGGTACAGTCCCTTGACCATTTCTTCAGCTTTATAAATTCAAGTGAATATAGGAATATCAATACAATTATTATTAACTATAACAACGTCAGACCAAAGGGAGAAGTGTTAAAAACATTCGGGGGAACAGCCAGCGGTCATTCAAGCATGAAAAATATGTTTACAAAAATAGACTTGGTTATTAAAAAGCGCGGAGCCATTGAAGGCAAGGACAGATTCAAGCTCAAACCTATCGACTGTCTTGATATTGCAAACATCATAGGAGAAAATGTAGTAGTCGGCGGTGTGAGAAGAACAGCAGAAATAATGCTTATTGATTATGACGATACGGATTGTATTGAAGCTAAAAGCAAGCTTTACAAACAAATAGACGGTCAATGGATTGTTGATAAAGACATAATCCACCGCTCCATGAGCAACAATTCAATTTATTACAGGAAAAAACCGACTCGCGAGCAGTTAAATTGGCAAATTGAACAAATGCGATATTCAGGGGAGCCCGGATGGGTTAATGAAGAGGCAGGCAGTAAAAGAAGACCTAATATGAACGGAGTTAATCCATGCGGAGAAATACTGCTGGATAATAAAGGGTTATGTAATTTAACAACTGTAAATGTTTATGCATTTGTTGATGAAGATGGAAATTTAGATGAAAAAGGGCTTTTAAGAGCTCAGCGTCTGTCGTCAAGAGCCGCTTACAGAATGACTTGCGTGGAGCTTGAATTATCCCAGTGGGACAGAGTACAGCAAAGAGATAAATTGACAGGATGCTCCCTTACGGGGTGGCAGGACATGGTTAATGCCGCGGGTCTTAACAGGGAGCAGCAGGCATCATTGTTAAGAAAGCTGAGAGAAGCCGCTCATGATGAAGCGGAAAGATATGCAGGTGAAGTAGGAGAAAAAGCACCTATTTTAGTTACTACCGTTAAACCGGAAGGAACATTGTCTCAGCTTCCCAGTGTTTCAAGCGGTGTTCACTATTCACATTCGCCATACTTCTTAAGAAGAGTAAGAATCAACAGCCACGACCCCTTGGTAAAGGTATGTGAAGAATTGGATTACTCAATATATCCTGAAGTAGGTCAGGACATAAAAACATGCACCACAAAGGTTATAGAGTTTCCGCAGAAAGCTCCTGCCGGAAGAACTAAATACGATGTGACGGCGATTGAACAGTTAGAAAACTATAAATTGTTCATGGAAAATTATGTTGAGCATAATTGCTCAATCACAGTCCATGTAAGAGACCATGAATGGGAGCAGGTCGAAAATTGGGTATGGGATAACTGGGACGATATAGTTGCACTTTCTTTCCTTTCCCTGGATGACAGTTTTTATCAGCTTATGCCATATGAGTCAATAACCGAAGAAGAATACAACAAGAGAGTAAAAGAAATGAAACCTTTCATTCCGTCTCTATTAAGCAAGTATGAAGTTCAGGAAGAAGTGCTGGATGTAGGAACTGACGGCTGCGACACAGGTCTTTGCCCCATAAGATAAAGAAATATAAATAAAATAGTCCTCTAATTCCATGAGTTGGAACTTAGAGGACTATTTTACTTGTTGACATTTTATTTCAAATAATGTAACATAATATTGAAATAAAATGTCATATTTATTTGAGGTGTTAAGATGATAGATATTTTAAATAAGGTTCTCAATAAAAGGAAGAAATTGGCGATAGGGCTTATGTCAGGTACATCTGCCGACGGAATTGATGCTTGTTTAATTGAAATAGAAGGTAATTATACAGACACTAAAATTAAATTAATTGACTTTATAACATTGAATTATACAAGCAAAGAAAAGGAAAGAATATTAAAACTATGCGATGTAAACACTTCAACGGTAAGTGAAATATGTTATATGAATAAATACCTTGGCGACAAGATGGGGCAAGCCGCTTTAAAAGTGTGCAAAAAGGCTGATATAAATATTAAAAATGTGGATTATATAAGCTCTCACGGGCAAACGATTTATCATATGCCTGATGAGCAAAGCACTTTGCAAATCGGTGAGCTTGCAAATATAGCAGCATTAACGGGCTGTATAACCGTGGGGGACTTCAGACCCTCCGATATGGCATATGGAGGACAAGGTGCTCCGCTGGTGCCATATGTTGACTACATATTGTTTTCCGGTGAGGACAAGGGAAGGATATTGCTTAATTTAGGCGGAATTGCCAACATTACGGTTTTAAAGGCGGGCGGAAAAGAAGAAGATGTTCTTGCCTTTGATACAGGACCTGCCAATGTTTTAATTGATGAAGCTGTAAGGATTACAACTGACGGAAGACAGTCATTTGATGAGGGAGGAAAAACAGCTCTTAAAGGTAAAATAAACGAACAATGGCTGAATGAAATAATTTCTGAGGACAAATATCTTTTGAAGCCCCCTCCCAAAAGTACGGGCAGAGAATATTATACGAAAGAATTTGCAATGAATTTGTACGAGCAGGGAATAAAAAAGGGACTTGATAATTTTGATATACTTGCGACAATAACAGCTTATACGGCTAAATCCATTAAAAATCAAATTGATGCTTTTGTGCTTGATAAATATAAAATAGATGAGCTGTACGTAAGCGGAGGAGGAGCACATAATCAAATGATTATGAAGCTTTTATCCGAGTACATTGAGGCAGATGTCAGAGATGTGGAAAACTTGGAGTTTTCCGGTGATGCCAAAGAGGCAATAGCCTTTGCAATATTAGGAAATGAGTTTCTTTGCGGCAAAACGAATAACATTCCTAATTCGACCGGCTCAAACAGAAAGGTTATAATGGGAAAATTAGCATTACCAAGTTTATAAAAATTTTATGATGGAGATGTTTTATGATTAAGGTGAGGCAGATAAAAGCGGAAGATGCGGAAAAATATATTAAGCTTTACAGCAAGTTAGACGAAGAAACAAATTTTAGATTATATGAGCCGGGGGAGAGAAAAATTTCTCTTACCGAGCAGGCAGCAGAAATTGAAAATATGATTAATGAGGGTAATTCTGCAATTATCGTTGCGGAAGACAGGGATGAGTTGGTAGGATACTTAAGTGCCTTCGGAAGAAGCCAAAATAGGGTAAAGCATATAGTGACAATTGGAATAGCTATATTGCAAAGTCATGTGGGTATGGGAATAGGAACCATGCTTTTTAAAAAATTGGAAGTTTGGGCAAAGGAGCATAATAAGCACAGACTGGAACTTACAGTTATGGAGAATAATCCTTCCGCTTATGCATTATATCAAAAAATGGGATTTGAAGTTGAAGGGGTGAAGAAGGATTCACTTCTTATAAACGGAGAATATGTTAACGATATTTATATGAGTAAATTAATTTAAAAGCATGGGGACATACCAAATAAGGTACGGTTCAGAATGGAAAGGAAAAAATGGAGCATTTAATAGATAATATTATAAACAAATATATGGATGAAAATTATTTTCCATCAGCTGTCTGCAAGATATTCAGTACTGAAAAAGTTTATTATTATAAAGCATTCGGCGATGTTAATGTTGACACAATATATGATGTGGCATCTCTGAGTAAAATTATTACTTCAACTGAAATACTCATGCTTATTAACGATGGAAAAATAAATTTAAACGGTAAAATCAGCAGTTATCTGCCAATTATTAATGAGTTTCAAGTATTGAACGAGAGACTCAAAGACGTTACCGTTGATAAATTATTGACTCATAATTCAGGTTTAATCGACTGGTATCCTTTTTATGCGGAGGAAGGAACCATTTTTGAAATTATGGACAAAGTAACCGGCAAGTATGAGAAATTCAGCGGAACGCTTTACAGCGATTTAAATTTTATGCTTTTAGCGGAGATCATAAAAAGCGTAACAGGCTTATCATTGGAAGAAAGTCTTGACAAATATATAAAACAACGTCTAAACATTAAAAATATATGCTATTGCCCGTCCGGCAGGTCAAATATTGCACCTACATCCTACGGCAACGGTATAGAGGAAAAAATGTGCAAAGAAAGAAATATTGAATTCAACAATTGGAGAAGTCATGATAAGGCATTGACAGGAGAAGTAAATGACGGCAACGCCCACTACTTTTTTAACGGAATATCGGGACATGCGGGAATATTTGCCGATGTAAATGCATATGCGGATTTATGCCTTTACTATATGACATCAAGGGATGAACTAATTAAGTCATCAATGACGGAACATCGGGAGGGAAGAGGATTGGGCTGGCAAATATCCGAATCATTTCCTATGGGGTGCGGTCATACAGGATTTACCGGAACAAGTGTGTATATCTGTAAGGATAAAAATATCGCGGCGGTAACATTTACAAACAGACTTCATACCAAGAGAGAAGCAAAAGATTTATTTAACTTCAGAAAAGAATTACATAATTGTATTCTTAATATATTAAAAAAGGGAAGGAATTAAAATGAAAGCAAAAAAAGTATTATCATTTATTTCATTATTGCTGGTAATGACTATAGCATTAACAGCATGCGGCGAAAATAAACAATCAGCGCCGGATGGACAGCCTGAACAATCTGAAGAAACACCCTCTGAAACACCTCAGGAATCACCGGCACAAATTTTAAAGTATGCTACGGAATCTGAGCCTATAGGATTAGATCCTCATACAATTACCGCTGCGGCTTCTATAAGAATATTCAGACAAGTTTACAATACCTTAGTGGATGTTGACGATAATATGAATTTCATACCGGAGCTTGCAGAGTCATGGGAACAGCCTGATGATTTGACTTATATATTCAAATTAAAAGAAGGTGTTAAATTCCACAATGGAAGAGAAATGGTTGCGGAAGATGTTAAATACAGCTTTGAAAGGGTATTAGATCCTGAAGTTGCGGCAATAGGAAAATCATATTACGATATGATTGATACAATGGAAGTTGTTGATAATTACACAATAAAGTTTACATTAAAGGAACCTTTCGCTCCATTTTTAACTAATTTAACAAGCCTTTACGGTGCAATTGTACCGAAGGAAGTTATTGAAGAAAACGGAAACCTAATGCAGGTTGCATGCGGTACGGGACCATTTAAGCTTAAAGAATGGATTCCCGACAATAAAATAATCTTAGAAAAGAACCCTGATTATTATGAAGAAGGGCTGCCGAAATTAGACGGAATAGAATATTATGTTATGACTGATGAATCTTCGAGAATAGCTGCAATTCGTACAGGCAATGTACATTTAATCAAGCTTCCCGCATCAAGCATATCATTGCTTGAAGGAAACAAAGACGTTGTAATAAAACCTTATCAGTCAAATGAATACAGTTTTTTAGGATTTAATTTGGACTTAGATAAATTTAAGGATGTTAGAGTTAGACAAGCAATAAGCTATGCGGTAAACAGACAGGAAATTATTGACTTGGTATATGACGGAGAAGCAACTGTTACAGGATTTGTTACTCCGGCAATGGGAAGATGGGGAATTGATTATGCCAATGAAGATTTGTATCAGCAAAATATTGAAAAGGCAAAACAGTTAATGGCTGAAGCAGGATACCCCGACGGATTTGAAACTAAAATAGCTGTGGGCTTATATGATGACATCAGAGCTACAGGAGAAATACTTCAAAAACAATTAGAACAAATAGGCATTAAGGCAAGTATTGAAAATCTTGAATCAGGACAATATGTTGATGCCTGGAGCAACAGAACACATGAAATGATGGCAGGAAGAAACGGCGCAGGTACAGACCCTAACAGAGCAGTGGCATTTTTCTTCTCTACAGCAGGCTCTGCCAATGTTTGGGGATATTCAAATCCTGAAGTAGATGCATTGTGTGATGAAGGAAAAGTTACGGTAAATGAAGCGGAAAGAGAAAATATTTACAAAGAAGCTCAAAAGCTAATATTGAACGACTGCCCTAATATCTTTATGGCATCACCAATGGAGTATTTTTTCGCGAGGTCAAATATTGAAGGTTTTGAACCATCAACATTTAATGCCGAAAATTTTGACAACATAGTAATTAAATAGTTGTCAATAATAGGGAATAGAATAATCATAGCTGATGCAGCTTGTTTTATTCCCTTTTCATTTTTTATTAAGGAAGTGATGAAATGAGGTCATATATAATCAGAAGGTTATTGGCATTAATTCCTGTATTAATAGGAATAAGCCTGTGTATTTTCTTAATTTTACAGCTTATACCCGGTGATGTTGTATCAGGTCTTTTAGGGATAGAAGAAAATCCTGAGCTGAGAGCCCAGTTAGAAAAGAAATTTGGATTAGACCAGCCCCTTTACAAGCAATACTGGGATTGGATATCCAAAGTATTGCAAGGAGATTTCGGAAGGTCATTCAGAACAGACAAAGAAATATTTCCTGAAATAATGTCTCGCTTTAAAATTACGGCACAGTTAACATTTATGGCAGCTTTTATATCCTGCCTAATCGGTATACCGCTTGGAATTTTGTCAGCGCTTAAAAGAAATTCCTGGGTTGATGGAATTATTAGAGTAATAGCATTGTTGGGGGTGTCGGTACCCGGTTTTGCATCAGCCACGCTGTTAATATTGTTTTTATCTTTGGTGTTTCAATATTATCCTCCGGTTGGATATGTTGGATTTTTTGAAGTCCCCTCGGTAAATATGCAAATTATGATTTTACCTTCTGTTATTTTAGGTACAAGCATGTCTGGCTCGGTAATGAGAATGACCCGTTCATCGGTGCTTGAAATATTAAGACAGGACTTCATTAAAACTATCAGGGCAAAAGGTGCACCCGAAAAAATTGTAATATTTACGCATGCATTAAAAAATGGACTCATACCCATTATAACATTAATCGGTATGCAAATAGGTTCATTGCTCGGAGGCGCGGTAGTAACAGAACAGATATTCTCAATACCCGGATTGGGACTGATGACTCTTACTGCTATAAATCAGAGGGATTATCCCGTTATTCAAGGTTGTGTATTGTTTATTGCATTCATATATGTAATGGTGAATTTATTGGTAGATATACTCTATACATATGTGGATCCGCGTATAACATACAAGTAGGCAGGTGACATATGAAAACAATAATAGACATATTGAAAACAATAATAGGAATTATTAAAGAATTGATTAAGGACCCAATGGGCAGAATCGGATTTATTGGAGTTTTGATAATTATTATATTAAGTGTTTTGGCTCCTCTAATTGCGCCTTATGATATAACTGAAATGTTTACTCGGGATAAGCTTACGGCACCCGGCAGTCAATATTTATTTGGAACCGATAACTTTGGGAGAGATGTGTTCAGCCGTGTAATATTCGGAGCTAAAGTATCGCTTAAGGTTGGAATTGTATCGGTGGGCATTTCTGCGACGCTTGGCTTGATATTCGGTGTAACAGCGGGTTACTTCGAAGGTAAGGTTGACAATATCATAATGCGATTTATGGATATATTATTTGCATTTCCGTCAATACTTTTAGCTTTGTTCATAGTATCCGTATTAGGGCCAAACATTACTAATACAATGATTGCTATAGGCATAGTAAATACGCCGGTATTTACAAGGACCGTCAGAGCATCCGTCATTTCCGTTAAATCGATGGAATATATAACCAGTGCAACAAGCATCGGGCTAAAGCCTATCAATATTATATTGAGACATATAGTTCCCAATATTCTTGCACCGTTTACCGTTCAAGCCACATTAGCTCTTTCGGGCGCAATATTGACGGAAGCATCAATGAGCTTCTTAGGCTTAGGTATTCAGCCGCCTGATCCATCCTGGGGCTCCATGCTGAATGAAAGCAGAAAATATATGGAAACATCACCTTGGCTTGTAATATTCCCTGCAATCTTCATTATTTTTACCATACTGTCATTCAATATTTTGGGAGACAGCTTAAGAGACGTATTGGACCCAAAATTAAAGCTGTAGGAGGTGTCTGTGGAAAATTTATTGGAAGTAAAAAATATTAGTATTGATTTAAAAACAAGAGATAATTACAAAAAATTAGCCGACAATGTCAGTTTTAACATAGGCAAAAAGCAAAGCTTTGGAATAGTGGGAGAATCAGGCTGCGGCAAAAGTATAACAGCCTTATCCATAATGCAGCTTTTATCATATCCTCTGAAGGTTAGCAGCGGACAAATATTTTTTGACTCAAAAAAAGGGAAGGTCGATTTATTATCACTTAAAAACAATGAAATAAGAAGATTAAGAGGGAATGAAATATCAATGATATTTCAAGAACCAATGACAGCATTGGACCCCATCTTTACTATAGAGCAGCAAATAGTTGAAACATTAAAATTTCATAAAGATTTAAATAAAAAAGAAATGAAAGACATGGCATTGGATATGCTGAAAAAAGTAGGCATACCGCGGGCGGAACAAATATTAAATGAGTATCCCCACCAGCTGTCAGGAGGAATGCTCCAGCGTATTATGATTGCCATAGCACTGATATGCAAGCCAAAGCTGCTGATAGCCGACGAACCTACAACTGCATTGGATGTTACTATCCAGGCGCAAATATTGGAGCTTATGAATGAATTAAAAGAGTCCTATGATACTTCAATAATAATGATAACACATGATTTGGGAGTTATAGCCGAAACCTGCGAAAGAGTTGCGGTGTTTTATTCGGGACAGGTTGTGGAAGAAGCAGATGTGGCAGCTTTGTTTCACAATACGGCTCACCCTTATACAAGCGGTCTGTTAAAAGCGGTAACTTCCATAGGAGACAAAAGCAAAGAACTTTATACAATACCCGGTATGGTACCGGCCGGAGGTCATATGCCAAAGGGCTGCAGATTTGAAGAGAGATGCAGCAAGGCAGTTACGATATGCAAAGAAAAAGCTCCTGAATTAATTGAAATAGAAGAGGGTCATAAATGCAGATGTTGGCTTTACAATGAAAGCGGTGATGATAAATGAGCAAAATTTTGGTGGAAGTAGAAAATTTAAAAACATATTTTCCTGTAAAATCAGGAGTTTTCAAAAAAACTACAGCTTATGTACATGCAGTTGACGGCATAAGTTTTAAGGTTAATGAACAGGAAACTTTTGCCCTTGTTGGAGAATCCGGATGCGGAAAGTCAACCACAGGCAGAAGTATTTTGAGAATAATTGAGCCAACATCAGGTAAGATAACCTTTGACGGAGATGATGTGCTCAAGCTTTCCAAGGATGAAATGAGGGAGAAAAGAAAAGATATGCAGCTGATATTCCAAAACCCATACAGCTCATTGAATCCTCGGATGACAGTCAAAAAATTGTTGGAAGAACCGTTAAAAACCCATTTTAAAATGTCACAGAAGGAAATGGATGAACAAGTTTTATGGATAATGGATAAGGTGGGACTATCAAATGACCAGCTTGAAAGATACCCCCATCAGTTCAGTGGAGGACAAAGACAGAGAATCAGCATTGCGAGAGCTATAATAAGCAAGCCTAAATTCGTAGTGGCGGATGAACCTGTATCAGCATTGGATGTATCAATACAATCACAGATTCTAAACCTGCTTATAGAGCTACAAAAGGAACTTAAACTGACGTATGTTTTTATATCTCATGATTTGAATGTTGTGAGACATATAAGTAATTCGGTGGCGGTTATGTACTTGGGTAAAATTGTGGAAAAAGGATTAACCGAAGAAATATTTGAGAATCCGATGCATCCGTATACACAGGCATTGTTATCCGCAGTACCTTCCAAGGACCCTCTTAAAAAGAAGAAGAGAATAATATTAAAGGGAGATGTGCCAAGCCCCATTAATCCGCCGAAAGGCTGTCCATTGTATTTGAGATGTGAAAAAGCAATGGATATTTGCAAAGAAAACAATCCATTATTAAAAACAATGGATGGCACTCATGAAACGGCATGCCATCTGTATTAAAGAGGTGAAAAAAATTAATTCGAAACTATTACAAACAGAAAGCAGAAACTCAGACACAATGAATATAGACAGCGTTTCAACTGTAGAAATGCTTAAAATGATTAACAATGAAGATAAAAAAGTAGCTTTGGCGGTAGAAAAAGAGATTGATAATATTGCAAAAGCGATTGATATTATAGTGGATAAAGTTCGGTCAGGGGGCAGACTGATATATTTGGGAGCCGGAACCAGCGGAAGAATAGGAATATTGGATGCATCAGAATGCCCTCCCACATTTGGAACAGACCCGGAATTAGTACAAGCATTTATAGCCGGAGGAGAAAAAGCCATTGTGAAATCCATAGAAGGTGCAGAGGATGAAAAAGAAAGCGGAGCAATTGATTTAATGTCCGTTGACTTTAATAAAAATGATGTATTGGTTGGCATAGCAGCAAGCGGCAGAACACCGTATGTATTGGGTGCGGTTGAATATGCGCTGAAAATCGGTGCCGCAACAGTCGGAATATGCAATAATCCCGACTCCGTATTAGCAAAAATAAGCCATATATCAATTTGCCCATTAACTGGACCGGAAGCTGTAACCGGCTCAACCCGCATGAAAGCAGGAACTTCCCAGAAGTTAGTCCTTAATATGCTGTCAACAGGCGTGATGATAAAATACGGTAAAGTATATGAAAATTTAATGGTGGATGTCAAGGCATCAAACGAAAAACTTTTCAACAGGTGCAAAAGCATAGTTATGGAAGCAACAGGTGTTTCTTTAGATGAAGCGGAAAATATATTAGATGAAACAAATTATAATTGTAAATTGGCAATTTTTATGATAATATCAAAAACAAACTTAAGTGATGCAAAAAGAATATTACATGAAAATAACGGATATATAAGAAAAGCACTTGCTGCAGTAGAATGACACGGAGGTTAATTATGCCGATTTCAGGTGGACTTGCAATGATTAAAAGTGTAATAAATGACTTGCCCGAATCAGAAAAGAAAATTGCAGCATTTATATTGTATAATCCAAATGCCGTTTTGACAATGACCGCCGCAGAGTTAGGAGATGCCAGCAGCACAAGCAGCTCGGCGGTAATCAGATTATGCAAATCACTGAATTTAAGCGGCTTTCAAGAGCTTAAAATGCGAATATTGGGAGACCTTAATTCATTGCATGAAGCATCATATTCCGATATTAAAAAAAATGATACAATAAAATCCATAGTACAGAGCTTAAGAAACAATGCCATAAAATCAATTGATGAAACTTTACAGTTTTTAAATGAAGAAACACTGAAAATCTGTGTAAATTTAATTGACAAGGCAGATACAATCTTAATTTACGGCATGGGTGCATCATTTTTGGCTGCAAAGGATGCACAGCAAAAATTCATTCGGGTTAATAAATCATGCTATGCAATGGAAGATACGCATTTAAATGCAACCATGATAGCAAATCTTGACAAAAATGATTTGGTTATAGGCATTTCAACATCGGGAGAAACAAGGGAAACAATAAAATTGATTGAATTAGCAAGCTTAAGAGACATTAATACAATAGGAATCACAAAATACGGTAAAAGTACATTAGGCAAATTATCAAAATACAATTTGTATACTCCGTCAAGCATAGAGACGCCCTTTAGAAGTGCTGCAACAGCATCAAGAATGTCACAGCTTTATATTATAGATGTGTTATTTATGTGTTACGCAACATCAAAATATGACAGCACAATAAATTACTTAAAAAATACCGTGGATACAATTGATGATTATAAAGCGTTTTAATCTAAACTAAAAGAAGGAATGGATATTAATAATGAAAGTTATAATTAAAAACAATTATCAGGAAATCAGCAGATTGGCGGCGGATTATTTGATTAATACCGTTAAAGAAAAAAATGATGCCATATTAGGTCTTCCCACCGGGTCAACACCGATAGGAATGTACCAGGAAGTAATCAACCTGTACAAAGATAACATTTCATTTCAAAATGTAAGGACATTTAATTTGGACGAATATGTGGGATTGGATAAAACAAATATAAACAGCTATCGATATTTCATGGATGAAAATTTATTTTCTCATATAGACATAAAAGAAGAAAATGTTCATATTCCCATGGGTATTGCAAAAAATATGGAACAGGAATGCATAGATTATGAAAACTTGCTTAAATCAACAGGTCAGATGGACATAATGTATCTTGGAATCGGACATAACGGTCACATCGGTTTTAATGAGCCTAATGACTTTTTTGAGCCGTACACTCATTTAGTAAAGCTTACCGAAGATACAATAGAGGCAAATAAAAGATTTTTTGACAATATAGAATGTGTGCCTAAAACTGCCATAACCATGGGTATTAAAACAATACTGTCCGCAAAGAAAATAATATTGCTGGCATCAGGTGAAGCCAAGGCTGACGCTATATCAAAAACCGTTAAAGGAAAAATTACTCCTCAGGTTCCTGCCTCCATATTACAGCTCCATGATGACGTAATATTAATAATAGACAGGGAAGCAGCAAAATTCTTATAAGAGATGTATCCTTAGATACACTCAGGATAATAAAAACATACATTTTGAGAGTTGCATCCATTATATAATTTAATAGATGAAAAGAAGGGTAATATGATATTATTCAAAAACATCAAATTAGTAACCCCATACCGGATTCTGCATGGCTATGGGGTGGTAATTAATGAAGGCAAAATTATAAACATTGATTTAGATAAAAATATAGATATTGAATCAATGAATGAAGTTATAGACGGAAAGGGACAATATTTATCTCCGGGATTTATAGACATTCATAATCATGGCAATTCAGGCTGTGATTTTATGGATGCAACTGAAGAGTCAATTGAAAATATAAGCAAATTTCATATGAGAAACGGTGTTACTTCATTTTTAGGCACAATTATAACAGGGTCCTATGAGAATATGATTAATGCTGCAAAAAATATGACGGAATATAAAGATAACTATTCACAGCTGTTGGGAATACATTTGGAAGGACCTTTTTTTTCATTGAGCAAAAAAGGCGCTCAGCCGGAAGAATATATAAAAGAAACAGACATGTTCTTCATAAAAAAGATGATCGATATATGCGGCAACAAATTAAAGATGATTTCAATAGCACCTGAAAAAGAAGGGGCAATAGAGCTTATATCTTATCTCAAAAATAACAATATAACGGTTTCAATGGCTCACAGCAATGCTACTTATGATGAAGCAATAAAGGGTATAAACAGCGGTGCAACCATAGCAACGCATTTGTATAACGGCATGCGAAGCTTCACCCATAGGGAGCCGGGAATTATAGGGGCATCCTTAACTGATGACAGGGTATTCTGTGAAATAATTTATGACAGAATACACCTTCACGATGTTGCGGTAGAAATTGCATTAAAAATGAAAACAAAGGAAAAGTTGATTTTGGTTTCCGATGCCATGAGAGCGGCAGGCTTGAATGATGGAACTTATGAGCTTGGCGGGCAAAGTGTTGCAGTAAAGGAAGGAGCGGCAAGACTAAAAGACGGAAGCTTAGCAGGCTCAACACTGAATTTAAGAACAGCTGTATATAATATGATCAAATATTTAGATGTACCTATTTGTGATGCGGTAAGAATGGCAAGCCTTACACCGGCAGCAGCCATCAATTTGAATAACAAAAAAGGAAGCATAGAAATAGGAAAGGATGCAGACCTTATTTTGTTTGACGAAGATATAAAAATTAAATCTGTTGTAATTGCCGGAAAAATTATTGATTTATAGACATTTAAAAGAATCTCTTTAGAAAGGGGTTCTTTTTTTGACAAAAATAATAATTCTTAAATGGTTGCAAAAATAGCATTGCAGGCGGGGGAATGTCTCTGAAATTATAAATATAAGATATGCTGTTGCATCAGCAATTTATATTCGTAATACAGTTACTTTTGCAATTCTTAATACAAAATTAATTTAATATTTATGTTAATATTAAGGCAAACGTGGTATAATATATGTATTAATTATCAGGAGTAAAAATGTTTAATATACAGGAAGAATTAAAAAAGCTGCCTGACAGTCCCGGCGTTTATCAGATGAAAAATGTATTTGGGGAAATAATATATGTGGGCAAAGCTAAAAACTTAAAAAAAAGAGTCAGACAATACTTTCAATCCAAGAATCATATACCTAAGATTCAGGCTATGATAAAGAATATTTCTGAGTTTGAATACATAATTACGGACAATGAAGTTGAAGCATTAATTTTAGAAGCAAATTATATTAAAAAATACAGACCTAAATATAACACCCTCTTAAGAGATGATAAGCAATATCCATATATTAAAATATCCGTTCAGGAAAAATATCCAAGAATTTACAAGGTAAGAGAGGTAAAAAGGGACGGAGCCAAATACTTCGGACCCTATCCAAGTGCCTATGCGGTCAATGAAATAATCGAGATTATAGGAAACTTATACAAGCTTAGAAAATGCTCGCTAAAACTTGACGGTGCCAAGAAATGTCAAAGACCCTGCATGTATTATCATATAAACAGATGCACTGCTCCATGTATGGGAAACGTTGACCCGAAGGAATACAGGGAGGAAGTTAATAAAGCGATAGCTTTTTTAACGGGCGGAGAAGATATAATCAAATCCTTGAACGAAAAAATGTTTAAAGCATCGGAAAGCATGGATTATGAGGAAGCTGCCAAGTACAGGGATCAAATTAAGGCACTTGAGGTGATTTCGGAAAAACAAAAAGTTGTTTCCGTGGCAGATATCGATCAGGATGTTATAGGAAGCGCTTTAGGCATTGAAGAAGCGTGCATACAGATTTTCTTTGTACGGAGCGGTAAAATTATCGGAAGTGAGCATTATCTGCTTACTAATATAGAAAATGCAACAAGAGAAGAAATTATCAGTTCATTTTTAACTCAATTTTATACCGGTACCGTATATATTCCTAAAGAAATATATATTGAAACCGAAATAGAAGATATGGAGGTTTTTGAAAAGCTTTTATCGGAAAAAAGAGGAAATAAGGTGACCCTTAAGATTCCGGTAAAAGGTGAAAAGAGTATGCTGATTAAAATGACAAAGAAAAATGCTCTTGAAATTTTGGAAAAGGGAAGTCAGCGAATAAAGAAAAATATAGATGAAAGCATGAAAGCGGTTGAAAAGCTGAAAAGTTTACTGGATTTAGACGAAGTTCCCGCAAGAATTGAAGCTTACGATATATCAAATATTCAAGGGGTTGAGTCCGTCGGCTCCATGGTTGTTTTTGAAAAGGGAATTCCAAATAAAAGCAATTACAGGCGTTTCAGAATAAAGACGGTGACAGGTCCCAATGATTATAAAAGTATGGAAGAAGTATTGGAAAGACGAATCAACAGAGGCTTGGGAGAAGACAAGCAAGGCTTCAATAAAATGCCTGACTTGATTTTAGTTGACGGGGGAAAAGGACAAACAAATGTGGCAGAAGAAGTATTAAGCAATTTTGGTTTGAATATACCTGTGTGCGGTATGATTAAGGATGACAAGCATACAACAAGAGGACTGATATACCGCAACACGGAAATAGAGCTAAGTAGAACAAATATAGTTTATCAATTGATTTACAGGATTCAGGAAGAAGCTCACAGGTTTGCAATTGAGTATCATAGGAATTTAAGAGATAAAACATTGTTTAAATCAGAACTTGACAATATTGAAAATATTGGGGAAAAGAGAAAAATAAATCTGCTTAAAAAGTTCGGCTCCGTTGAAAATATAAGAACCAAAAGTTCGGAGGAGCTTGCAGAGGTACCGGGGATGAATATTAAAGCGGCAGAATCGGTTTGCAATTATTTTAACCAAAATAACGAGTAACCGATAAGGATGATATTAAATTTTATTTAAGGGTGGTAAAGAAACATGCAGTATGTGAAGCTTGAAGATTTAGTTAGTTATACGGGAATAGAGCCGGTTTATTATCCGGAAGATG
>ENA-UOOM01001048-UOOM01001048.1-fermentation-metagenome-genome-assembly--contig:-NODE-1048-length-28095-cov-20.669936_pt1 | contig 28095 bp, 29 predicted proteins | sample MGYA00245781_ERZ724031 | MGnify/ENA primary metagenome ERZ724031 (study PRJEB28704, sample SAMN03018317) | fermentation metagenome | biome: anthropogenic terrestrial biome; feature: soil... | reverse complement strand
AGTTCAATCTAAAAAATATTCCTAGTAATACTATAGGACAGCTATTTATAAAATAACAACATTAAACAAAACTCTAACAACAAAACAATGAAAAAGAACTTTTTTTTAAAATTATCGGTAATGCTGATTGTATTTGCCTTTGTTTCAGCTGGTATAACAATCAATGCTCAAACGCTAAAAATTAAGTCATCGACAGTTACCATAGCAGGAACCACAAATGTTCATCCTTACACAACCACATCAACTCAGGCATCAGGTGAGTTAATCGTTTCAAACAACACAGTAACAGCATTAAATGTAAATGTTCCCGTGAAGTCAATTATCAATGGAGAGAAACTGATGGACAAAAAAACCCACGAAGCATTTAATGAACCAAAAAATCCAACTATCAACTTTAAAATGTCTGAAGTGAAATCAGTTTCCGTAAATGGATCGGACATTAACTTGACAGTTAACGGGACACTTTCAATGGCTGGAGCATCAAAAGCCGTAACACTTGAAGCAAAGGGCAAGGAAGTAAAACCCGGAACTTATACTTTCACCGGAAGCTTACCTGTTAAAATGAGCAATTATAAAATGAAGGCTCCCACAGCAATGTTAGGAGTTATGAAGGTTGGTGATCAGGTTACAGTTAATTATAATGTAACTTTTGAGGGACCTGCTGTTCAATTCAATTAAATACAAATTTCTTTTTATTATACAAATCTACAAATTTAAACCCTAAGAAAATTAATTAAAATGAGACAGAGAGGTCTACTATTAGTTGCTACATTGCTTGCATCAAGCATGTTGTTTGCTCAATTGCGTCCAACAAACAAGGACGGAATTAATGTTTTTGAAACTCCAAAAACCAAAACCGAATTCGATGGTTTCAATGTACAGTTGGGCGGTGCTTTAACACTTCCTTTTTCGATACTCGATCACAGCAATGCTGTGACAAGAGCAAGCGGTTATAGCTATAATTATGCAAATCCCGCTGCTAATTCCCTGGTTCCGTTGACCAGCGGTTTTGGATTACCACAAGCTAATCTTTACGTTAAGTCAAACTTATCGGATGGAGTTTATTTGAATTTTGAAGTTTATCTGGCATCGAGACATCATAACGAAACATGGGTAAAGGGCGGTTTCTTGCAATTCGATAAAATGGAATTTTTAGGATTAGATTTCGTGAATGAAATCATGAAATATACCACCATTAAAGTGGGTCAGTTTGACGTTAACTACGGTGATGCGCATTTTCGTCGTTCAGACGGTGGTATGACATTCTATAATCCATTTATGGAAAATCATATTATGGATGAATTTTCAACAGAAATCGGTGCTGAAGTTGATGTTCACGTTGGAGATTTCATAGTGGTTGGAGCCATTACTAATGGTAAACTCAATAACGATTTGACCAAAATTGATACAACCCGCACGCAAACTCGCTATTCAAACGGAAAACATAATCCTGCATTGATTGGGAAATTGGCTTATGACAAACAATTCAATGAGCAATTCAGATTGCGCGCCAGTGCATCAGGATATTACACTGCTGGTTCTGTAAGTAACACCCTTTTTGGAGGTGACCGTACCGGATCAAACTATTATGGAGTGATGTACAGTACAGGTCCTGGTACAGGCACATACGCAAATGGACGTTTTAATCCCGGTTTTAGAAATAAAGTAGCCGCCGCAATGGGGAACTTATTTTTGAAATATACTCCTGTTCAAGGATTTTCAATTGAATCATTCTCCACATTTGAAAATGCAGGCGGAAGTGCTGCAAGCGAACCTGACAAAAGGAAATCCAGTCAATTTGTTACTGATTTGGTATTTCGTTTCGGAGCAGATGAAAACTTTTACATAGGCGGCCGTTATAACACAATGAAGGCTGATATGGGAGCTGCTAAAGACAAGCCGGGTCATTACGAAATTGACATAAACCGGGTAGCAGTTGCAGCCGGATGGTATATGACAAAGAACATTATGGCTAAAGTTGAATATGTAAAGCAAAAATACAACGGATTCCCAACCGGATCAATTAACGACGGTGCAGAATTTGATGGTTTGACTTTACAAGGCTCAATAGCATTTTAAAAATCATATAAATAAGCAGATCGGCAATTTTACCGATCTGCTTTTTACACTAATAAAAAATAGAAATGAAAATCTTATTCACATTATTTCTTACATGCATCTTAACTATAGGAGTTGTTACCGCACAAACATCTTCAGTAGCCGTATCTGTTGATGTGAATAAAAACAGCAGTTTGTCTATATACGGTACTACCAATATAGTTAATTTCAAACTGACACAAAACAGTGAAAACTTCATTCAGAAAAACATGATTATCACTGCATCGCAAAATAATAATAAGCTTTATTTGAGCGAGAACCAACTCATAGTGCCTGTAAAAAATTTCAATTCTACTAACAAGATGGCACTCAGAGACTTCTATAAACTAGTGAAATCAGATGAGTATCCAACAATGAATATTCAATTAGATCATATTGATCTGCCAACAACATCCATGCCTTCATCAGGAACTGCCGTGGTAGCAGTCACCATTACAGGAGTTACAAAAAAATACAATTTCCCCATTAAAAGCAACAAGAATGGCACAAGCTATACTTTTGATGTTGAAAAAGACATAAATATACGTGATTTTGGATTGGAACCACCCGTGCAAATGATGGGTATGTTAAAGGTTAACGAGATCATAAATATTAATTTCAAAATGATCTGTAATATTCAACCTATGGAAAGTGCACAGGCAAAATAAAATTACCGTACAGGTCTAAACACTGCTCCAATAAAACTAACAACCACAAAGTCGAAGGTGTTATAATAATTCCTATTTAACTAATACTCCAACTTTTTCAATTCCTTTAATGGAGTTGCCTCTCATCCCATGACGGATACGGATTAGATAAGCTCTCGTCGAATCTAAGGCTACAGAAGTTTTATAAGGGATTGATAACTGATACAGTCCGGTGCTTCCCTTTCCAAGCCACTTTCCATTAGAATCAGTCAGATTTATTTCGATAGTATCACTCACAAAAACATTATCTGTAATATTTTGCTGAACATATAACCAGATGTTTTGATACGCGTATTGACTATTATTCACAATTTCAAACATAACGTCGTATCTCACATTAGGATCAACAGAAAGCGAATCAAGTAAAAAATTAAACGCAGTCTGCTTATTCCAGCTGTTATTCTTAATTGGATGAAAACTGTAATAAACCTCCCCTTCGTTGCACGACGAAAGAGAAGTTAAAAGAACAAAAAGACTGATGAGCAGTTTATTCCTCATTTCGTTTTGGCTTCCCTCCCCTTTTTCTATTATCGGGTCTTCCTCTTCTTGGTTTTCTCCTTCTGGATGAATTTTCACCTTCCTTTTTATCAAAACGTGTAATACTCTGATCTCCAAGCAAGTCGTTTTGAATAGTTTCTTCCTTTACTTCACCAGCTTCATTCTCAGATACCAGTTTGGGAGGCTTTTTCCCTTTTTTGTTTAACTCGATAATATGAAATGCTCGATCTTTGGATATTGTCTCCAGATTCACCGGATTGTTCTTATCGGTAGAGTAAGTAATCTGACCAGATAAGATATCGGTTTTAAAATGAAAATAATCGCTGTCTCTTGTTTGTAGTACAATTTCGCGCGATGGCAGCTTTCTGTTTGCTTCCACATAAGCATCAACTTCGTAGTTCATGCAACATTTTAGTTTTCCACATTGCCCGGCCAGTTTCTGCGGATTAAAGGATATGTCCTGATAGCGCGCTGCTGCAGTAGATACCGATACAAAACTAGACATCCAGCTGCTACAGCACAATTCACGTCCGCAAGGCCCTACTCCACCAATTCTGCCTGCTTCCTGACGCGCACCAATTTGTTTCATCTCGATTTTCACCCTGAATTCGGAAGCAAAATCTTTAATCAACTGACGAAAATCAACCCGCTCATCAGCGATATAATAAAAAATAGCCTTATTCCCATCCCCCTGATACTCAACATCTCCAATTTTCATATTTAAGCCCAGGTTTTCTGCCATCTCCCTTGCCCGGATCATGGTTGGTTCTTCTTTGGCTTTCGCCAAATCGTACTTCTCCATATCCGCCAGGCGCACAGTGCGGTAAACTCGTCTTGGGCCACCATTACCGTCTTCACGATAATTATTTTTCCTCATCTGCGACTCAACCAGCTTGCCGGTTAGTGTAACCGTTCCAATATCGTGTCCGGGAGAAGCTTCAACAGCAACAATGTCGCCTTTATTCAATTCAATATTATTGCTATTTAAGAAGTATCCTTTCCGCGTATTTTTAAACTGCACTTCTACCATATTTGTCAGTACCTGCATTTCCGGAAAGTCATGCTGCCAGTCGTAAACGTGTAGTTTAGTAGAGTGTCGGGGACATCCTTTGCAGCCTCCTGTATTTCGCACGGTCGTCACTTGTTCAGGAACGATATCCGCCAATTTATCTGATAATTTTTCTCTGTCCATAATATATATATTGACATTCACTGCGTGTAATTCAATTGTTATTCGCTCACTTTGTTCGCGTTATTCATCGTGGCGTTGAATTATTTTCCGCCACAACTAATATCTATTGAATTACTGCTGAATTACTTTTTATTGTTTTAATAACATGGTGCCTTTCAGGCACAAATCCAAAAATATAATTTTTGCATTTCCGTTTTGCTCAATTTGCCTGTAGGCAAGTTGAAACTCATCGCTGAACGGCTGAATGTTTTTCTCATTTATAAACGGTGCAAAACGCTCACCAAATGTCAGTTCCTCAGCATTGAGGTATACCATTTCGGGTTCGTTGAGATTGCAGATGAAAAACTCCCGAAACAGTCTGAGACAATACAACAAGTAACTTTTCTGTGTTTCACGTCCTATGGATGCTATCTCCGAGGCAACCGCCTTTATCGCTTTAATATTTCTTGAAACTGAAGAGCGCATCATTTCTTTAAACAATGAAAAGAAATATTTATTATCGTCTGCCGATTGTATAATGTTGATGGCCTTTAAAAAACTCCCTCCGGCAATTCGGGCCACTGATGTTGCATCCTCGTTCTGCAGTCCGTAAACAGTTTGGATGGAAGCTACCATTTCATCATACTCAATGGCTTTAATGTTCAAGGGCTGACAACGCGACTGGATAGTCTGCAACACGTTTTCCAAATCTTCAGAAACGAGTAGAAAAATCGTATTATTCGGCGGTTCCTCAATCATTTTCAACAATTTATTGGCACATGCATCATGCATTTTTTCAGGCAACCACACGATCATTATTTTGTAGGGAGCCTCGTAAACCTTTAGACTTAGCTTACGGATGATTTCGTCGCTCTCTTTCGAGTAGATAATACCTTGCGCATTTTCCGCATTGATAAAATTCAGCCAATTGTTTAGGTTGAAATAAGTGTTCCCACTCAGAAACTCACGCCATTCAGGTAAATATTCATCGCTTACTTTCGATTTCACCACAGGGAATACAAAGTGTAAATCGGGATGCATCAATTTATCGAACTTGTGACACGACGGGCAATTTCCGCAGGAATCTTCCGAACCTTTATTCTCACAACTCAGGTATCTGGCATAAGCTATTGCCAACGGCAGTTTCCCTACACCCTCAGGACCATAAAATATCCGGGCATGTGGAATTAAACCCCGTTTTACGGAATCGATCAAATGCTTTTTAACATCCTGAAGCCCTATGATATCGCGAAAATACATACAACCTTAATTCTTGATTACAAAAGTAGTGAAAAAGAGCGAAACTGAAAAGGCTGTTAATAACTAACTACTTTTCGATGAATTTCAGAACATAAAATGAACAACAATCCAATTTTCGCCAGTAAGCAGAGTCCTTTCGTTTATCAGAAAACAAAGGATGAAAAACAATTACAAACAATCAATATTTTTTTATTTTGTCTTGTCTTAAAATTAAAAAAAATAAAGTACTTTTACATGATTTTTGCTCATAGGCTTTCGCCGATTGAATGACCAACGCCTATTCCTCAACCGCTATTTTATAAATTCGTAATTATTAAAAAGAACAATGAACAATTCATTTTTCAGCAAGTTCACACCCAAGGAACCCAAGTTCTTTCCTCTTTTAAAGGGAATTGTAGAAGTAATCAGATCAGCTTCAATACTGATGTTGGAGTTTGTAGAGAAGGGCAATCACATAAATGCAGCCGACTACTACAAGAGAATTAAAGATGAAGAAAGAAAAGGCGATGCCCTTTCCAACAAAATTTTCGACGAGTTAAACTCTACATTTATCACGCCCTTTGATCGGGAAGATATTCATAACCTGGCAACCAAAATGGACGATATAACAGACTACATTAACAGTGCAGCTAAGAAAATCTTTCTGTATAATCCTAAGGAAATGCCTTCAGCAGCTAAAGCAATGGTTGAGTTGATTATTGAAGCAAACGTACAAATAGAAAAAGCCGTTAACGAATTGGATGTTCTGAAGAAAAGCAGAAAAAGAGTATCGGAATATTGTCGTGAATTGCATATTATTGAAAATAAGGGAGATGACGTATACGAGCACTTCCTGCTAGACTTGTTTGAAAATCAAAAAGACAGTATTGAGTTGATCAAAGAGAAAGAAATCATGTTTGAACTTGAAAAAGCTACTGATGCTGCCGAAGGCGTAGGGAAAATTATCAAAACAATTATTGTCAAATACGCATAAAGGGTTAAATCTCTCAGTTATTCATTTCACATTTTTATCTCTTTTATAAATTATCCGTATGACGTTATTAATTGTTATTATCGCTTTAGCACTTATTTTCGATTTTATAAACGGTTTTCATGATGCCGCAAACTCCATTGCCACAATCGTCTCCACCAAAGTGCTGACTCCTTTTCAGGCCGTCCTATGGGCAGCCATGTTTAATTTTGTCGCCTTTTTCATTGCCAAATATCTTATTGGTGGTTTTGGGATAGCCGATACTGTATCTAAAACGGTTATTGCCGAATTCATAACACTTCCTATCATCTTCTCCGGATTAATCGCAGCTATTATGTGGAATTTATTAACATGGTGGCTGGGGATTCCTTCATCATCTTCTCATACGCTGATTGGCAGCTTTGCCGGTGCAGCAATAGCAAAATGGGCAAGTCTTTCGGTAATTAAAATTCCGGTGATTGTAAAAATAGCTTCATTCATCTTTTTAGCACCACTAGTAGGGATGGTAGTTGCCATGACTCTGACGATAGTTTTACAATGGTCTGTAAAACGTGCAAATCCGCACAAGGCGAACTCATGGTTTAAGCATTTCCAGTTGGTTTCATCGGCTCTGTTCAGTATCGGGCACGGACTAAACGACTCACAGAAAGTAATGGGCATTATTGCAGCCGCTTTAATAGCAACTCACATACAACATCCCGAAATAGGATACGGGATCGAGTCTATCAGCGATTTACCCAACTGGGTAGCGTTTTCCTGTTTCTTTGCCATATCTCTTGGAACGATGTCTGGTGGATGGAAGATCGTGAAAACGATGGGAACTCGCATTACTAAAGTAACACCTTTTGAAGGAGTTGTTGCGGAAACAGCGGGCGCCTTAACACTTTACCTTACTGAACTTCTGAAAATTCCGGTAAGCACAACACACACCATTACGGGAGCAATTATCGGCGTTGGCTCTGTCAAAAGATTATCAGCAGTTCGTTGGGGTGTTACTCAAAAACTCCTTGTGGCATGGATATTAACAATTCCAGTGAGTGCGCTGATCGCTGCTATTGTTTATTTTACGGTTGGAAGAATGTTGTATTTTTAGAGTGGAAAAATTAACAAACTTTAGTTTTATTACTATACATTACAACTGTGTAAGGAGATAAAACAAAAATCCGTCTGACCAATTATAGGTCTGACGGATGAAAAAAGTTACTTAAGTATCAGATAGGCTCAAACCGTTGGATACTTATATCATCAAAATCTTCTAAACTCAGTAAACCTCTTTAGCAACCCGATAAATGCTCTCGGTAGCGCCTAACGCGTAGTAATGAATACCTGGAACATTGTGTTGCATTAACTCCTTACTTTGCAAGAGGCACCACTCTACTCCTACCTCAACGGCATCGGTATCGGTTTTACATTTACGAAGTTCACACGCCAAATCCTCGGGTATTTCGGTTCTGAATATCTTAGGAAGAACATTAAGTTGATTCTTCAAATGAATGGGTTTAATGCCGGGCACAATAGGGATAGTTATGCCTTCGGCACGACATCTGTCAACGAAATCGAAATACTTCCGGTTATCGAAAAACATTTGGGTTACCAGATAATCAGCGCCGTTATCAGCTTTCATTTTAGTATAAAAAATCTCCGATTCCATATTCGGTGATTCTTCATGCTTTTCAGGATAACATGCCATTCCGTATGTGAAAGGAGTTTCGGGTGCAGATATTAAAGAACTATCTATAGCGATTCCTTGATTAAAATTATTCACTTGCTCCTGTAGCCCGGTTGCATAAGGATGACAATCCATTTTTCGCTGTTCGATATCAAGTTTCTTGGTATCACCACGAAGCAATAGCAAATCAGTAACACCTAAAAACGCTAAATCGATAAGAGCATACTCCGTCTCTTCTTTTGAAAAACCCTGCGAAATAATATGCGGAACAGCCCTGATTCCATATTTGTTCTTAATTGCGGCTGCAATCGCTACTGAACCTGGCCGTCTACGAACGTTCACTTTTCGAATTGTACCATCCACATCTTCTTTATAGATATTTTCGCTGTGGTGAGTGGTGATGTTTATGTATTTCGGGCCAAACTCCTTTAACCGATCAATGGTATCGAAAACCTGTTTGATGCTGTTACCCTTCAACGGAGGTAGCAGTTCAAAAGAAAATACCGGTTTTTGGGTCTGATCTATGAGTTCTGAAATTTTCAATTTATCTTGACAATTAAACTGTTAGACATTCAGACTATTAGACTTTCTTAAGATCTTTCTTCATCTATAGTCTATTAGTCTTGGTTGCTGGCTCTTTTACCACTACTTAAATATTGCTCTTATAAGATCCATTCCGTTAGCATACAAAACCAAGCCTATGAGCAAAACCATACCGGCAATTTGGGCGTATTCCAGAAATTTATCGTTGGGCTTTCTTCCTGAAACCACTTCAAAGAGAAGAAAGAGAACATGTCCTCCATCCAGTCCTGGGATAGGGAGGATATTCATGAATGCCAGAATAACCGATAAAAAGGCAGTCATCATCCAAAATGAATACCAGTTCCACTTTGCCGGGAAAAGGTTTCCTATAGTTCCGAAACCGCCCAATGATGAAGCTCCCTCTTTAGTGAAAATATGTTTGAATTGAGAAACATAGCCTTTCAGAGTACGTATTCCATAATTTATTCCCGCGGGAAATGAAGCAAAAAACGAATAATGATCTGTTACCAGATACGACGCAATATTAAACCCTAACACAGCTGTTGTATCTAACTGAGCTGCAGCGGTTTGTAACACTCCATCCCGATAGTAATCTACAGATATTTGCTGGCCTTTATTCTTCTGAAGTTCATTCCTGAAATCCATAAAAGTGGGGGTTGCAATACCGTTCACGCTCACCAGGCTATCTCCTTTAATAAGACCCATTTTTTCTGCTTCGGAGCCTTTTTGAATCTTATCTACTACAGTTGGTACATCATCTTTGTATCCGGCAAAACCCTTTTTATCTCGCATGAGCTGCTGAACAAAATCATCGGGCATCTGAATATTTACTTCCTGTCCGTTTCTCATTACAGTAACCGTTTTAGCATCAATAATCTGTGCTGCAAAATTATCAACAACTCCTGCCCGGTCAATAATTTCTTTCCCATCAGCATATAAAAGGATATCGCCATCCTGAAAACCGGCTCTTTCCGCAGTTTCGCTATACTCCATCCCCAATTTTACCTGACTCATCGGAATATACGAATCGCCCCAGCGAAAAACGATCATTGAGTAAATAAAGAAAGCCAAAATAACATTAAATAATACGCCGCCAATCATTACAAGAAGTCGTTGCCACGTCGGTTTTGCACGAAACTCCCACGGTTGAACAGGTTGAGCCATCTGTTCCTTGTCCATAGACTCGTCTATCATCCCCGATATTTTCACATAACCGCCCAACGGCAACCAACCTACTCCGTATTCAGTATCGCTGTTTTTGGGTTTATATTTGAATAATGCAAACCACGGATCGAAGAAAAGATAAAACTTTTCTACCCTGATTTTGAACATTCGTGCAAAAATAAAATGTCCAAACTCGTGAATAACAACGAGAATAGACAAGCTTAGTATCAGTTGTAACGCTTTAATTAAAAAAGTCTCCATTTAATTGTTTAATTTATTGATTTCGATACTTCAAGCGCAATCTTCCGGGCTTCGGCATCGGTTTGTATATAATCTTCCAGGGAGGGATTCTGGATAAAAACAGTTTTTGACATTGTTTGTTCAATGAGATCACTCATTTGCAGAAAACCAATTTTTTCTTGCAAAAACAGCTCCACAGCAATTTCGTTCGCAGCATTCATTATACACGGCATATTACCTCCGGTTTCGATAGATTTGCATGCCAGACCCAGGTTACGAAACTTTTTTGTATCGGGTTTTTCGAACGTTAAAGTAGAAAGTTCGAAGAAATTAACCGGTCGTGTTTCCGACGAAAGTCTATCAGGATAAGAGAGAGCGTATTGAATGGGCATTCGCATATCGGGCAAGCTCATTTGTGCCATAATCGACCTGTCTTTAAACTGAACCATGGAATGAATGATGGATTGCGGATGCACGATTATCTCAATCTGCGAGGGATTTACATCGAAAAGCCATTTGGCTTCAATCATTTCCAGTCCCTTGTTCATTAGCGTAGATGAATCTATGGTGACTTTTGCACCCATATTCCAATTTGGATGATTGAGCGCCTGCTCTTTGGTTACTTTTTGCAGCTGCTCCATCGAGAAGTTTCGAAACGGGCCTCCTGATGCAGTGAGTAATATTTTTTCGATTTCATTATTTCCTTCACCGTTCAGACACTGAAAAATAGCCGAGTGCTCCGAATCAACCGGTAACACAGGCGTTCTGTTCTCTAAAGACAGCTTGGTAATCAACTCACCGGCAATAACCAACGTTTCCTTGTTCGCCAAAGCAATGGTTTTTCGCGATTTTATTGCTGAAATTGTTGGTTTTAATCCTGCAAAACCGACCATCGCTGTTAGCACAATATCAATTTCTGAGTCCTGAACAACTTGGTTAATAGCATCAGGACCAGCCCAAACTTTTACGGGCAGATCCGCAAGCGCTTCTTTCAATACAGCATATTTTGATTCATTTGCAATAACAACCAACTCGGGTTTGAATTGGCGAACCTGTTCAATCAGTTTATCCACCTGATTGTTGGCAACTAAAGCATATGCTTCGAAACGATCTGAATGCTGTGATATAACATCCAGCGCTTGTGTGCCGATGGAGCCTGTGGAACCTAAAACTGCTATTTTTCGCTTTTGATGATTCATTAAATGAAGTAATTGCAAAGGATTTGCAAAGATAAAAAAAAACAAGCACCCTGACAATCCAAAAAGAGTTCGAAATATAATTAAACGTAAAAACTTGAAATCTTTTGAAGCATCTCTTCTATACTGTTTGCCTGCAACGTTTGATTGGGAGAATAGATCGTCCAGATATTACGGTTTTCGTCCATCGATACTTTTAACGGAGCATCGGGTAAAATATGATAACCTTTTCGGGATAAAGCCTTTGTTGTCCAGCGCGCCATTAAACTGTTGGGATTATCTACTTGAGTTGAAATTTGCTTGTCGAGCATCTTTTTTACCACAAAGCTGCCGTATTCCTTATCAAAATCATATGAAGTGTGTGCAAAAACATTATCGAAAGTGCCTTGCAAAACCATATCTTCCGGGATTCCGATTTTCACTCCATTCAATTTTTCCATCAGCCAAATTTTATCGGCCACCTGCATGGCTGTTTCCAGCTCGTGTGTAGAGATGAAAATCGTTTTCCCGGTTTCACGAGCCAGTTTTTGAAGTAACAGTAAAATACTGATCCTGTTGGGTAAATCGAGATGTGAAGTAGGTTCGTCAAGCAGAATAATCGGTGTATTTTGTGCCAATGCCCGTGCGATAAAAACTCGTTGACGTTCACCATCCGACAACTCGTGGATATTCCTGTTTTCAAAACCTTGTAGGTTTGCCATTTCAATGGATTCGGTAATTATTTTCTCATCGTCAGCCGATAGACTACCCAGCCATCCGGTGTAAGGATCGCGCCCGATAGAGATAAGTTCTTTGACATTGAAAGCCGCAACCGACCGTTGATCGGTGAGAACAATAGAAATCAGTAACGCACGCTGCTTAGGCGTTTTCTCCGAAAGATCTTCGCCGTTGATCAGGATTTTTCCGGAATAAATCGGCTGCAGGCAAGCGATTGACCGCAGTAAAGTAGATTTTCCGCAGCCATTTTTACCGATCAACGCAATCAACTCGCCTTTGTCTGCTAAAAGATCCAGGTTCTTTTGAACGATTTTCGGCTCTTTCTTTGAGGGATATCCGATACTTACATTGCAAAGTTGGAGAAAGGACATGTGTGGGCAGCGGTTGATGAAGACGGTGCACGCACCGTCTCTACATTTATTCGATCAAGCCATCAGGCAAGTTCATACGAATAATTTTCTTATCGTCGTTTATTTCGAAAATAAAATCTTCAGTAGCAGGAATAAGCCGCTCTTCTTCTCCTTTCATAACGACAAAAAGAACGTTTATGGTAGCGGAGTCAACGCTTTCGATAACCCCTAAATCTCGTAAATGCTGGTCAAAAACCGTATAACCAATAAAGAAACTCCAATCGTAGGCATCATCGTCAGAGGCTTCAGGCACCTGTTTGCGAAGCAAGAATACGTGTAGGTTCGCAAATTGAGAAGCCTTTGCTTCATCGTCAATATCTTCGAATTTGACACGCGAACTTGTATCGGTGGTGAAGGAGATTTCTTCAAGAAGAAAAGGAACGAAAATACCATCAATATCCAAGAAATAAAATTCTGTATCGATATCGGCATACACCGGCTTATCAAAAACAAGTGAAATCTCCCCTTTAATTCCGTGAGATTTCTTCAACTTCCCAATTCTGATGACTTCGTCCTTAGTTATCATTTGCTATTTTCGTCGTTGCGACTTAATCGATTTTAATCTGCGTCTTGAGGAAGTGCTTTTAACATCAGCAATGGAATAATTCTCGTCATCTAAGTGAATCTTTCTACCGGAAATTTCAAACAAATCGGCAAGTATTTTCTCATCATCAACATCTTTATTCCATTGTGAATAAGACTTTTTCATTTGTGTTGTTAATTGAGCTATAAGATAATCTTTCTTCTCTCCATCTTCCATATCCGCAGCAATCGCAATCATTTTTTCCAGCAATTTTCCATAATGTCTGTACTTCATTGTTGGGCGACTGTAATTAAGCTTTCCGGGTTTGGTTCTTAGTTCCTCTTTGGTCACCACTTCATAAGGATAATCGATTTCGAGTTTAAAATCAGCCATTATAGCCAAATGATCCCACAAGATATGCTTGAAGTCATTAACGTCTCGCAAATGAGGGAACATATTTCCCATAATGTCAACAACCGCATAAGCACATTTTTTTCTCTCTTCCTTATCTTTTAGCGTTACGCAATGGTCAACCATATTCTGTATATTCCTACCGTACTCCGGTAAAACCAGTTTTTTCTTTTGAGTGTTGTATATCATATTTTTTTAAAATTTATAAGCTAAACCGATGCCCAGTATCTGACGAAACTGTACGCGCGGGCCACGCGAAACACCATTTTTATCAATATAATCCACATCGTCATCGTATCGCAATGTGGTATTAAATGTTGAGCTCAGGTATTTATTGATCTTCATACTTAGTAGAACGTCCCAGTCCACATCAATGTTTCCGAAACTCTTATCGTATGCCGTAAAGAAATCGGCTTTTGAAATTAAATCTACATTTTCCATAATTTGCAACTTATACACAGTCTTCAAATAGGATCCGAACTCGCCTTTAAAACGTTTTCCCGGATCTACACCAAACATTCCCGCATTAGAAAATTCATCATCAAGAACCCATGTAAATTTTGCAGCTAAAGGCGAATAGTATAGCGAAAAATTGTCGTTAGGTTTATAATCCAATCCAAGAGAAAGTGTACCATAACCCGGCGCCATGAAGTTAGAAATGCGTTTGCTGGGCGTTACGGCATAGTTGTAGCCTTCGGCAAATTGAGTTTTAAAATCGAAAAGACCAGTATAAAAGAGCTTTTCTTTAGCCTGATAACCAAGTTTTGATGCAAAATCTATTTTATCGGTACTCTTTCTGACTCCTGTTGATGCTGTACGAGCCAATCCGTAATCTAAAGCAAGATTGTTATCCCACGCCCATTTTCCCGATTTGTAAAGCAATGCTCCGTTGAGATAGGCGTTTCCGGCAAGTGAATTTTCACCCCCACCGGCCCAGTTTTTGAGCGATGTTTGCGAGAAATTAATACCTGTGACACCTTCTAATTTCCACTTTGGATCTACTTTTACGGTATCTTCAGTAGTTTGAGAATAAACGAATGTTGTAACAACAGCAAACGCAATAACAATAAAAAATATTTTCTTCATAATTTGGTTTAAATGGTTTATTATCTAAGTTTAAGCACATCTCCTTCTTCCGGAACGTACTCGTAACTCTTTTTGTTTAATCTGTATAAATTTCGGAGTTGTACTCCATATTTTTGTGAAATACTGTACATAGATTCCCCTATCTGAACAACATGCTCAAAATAAGGCATATCGGCTCTTGCTTTTTTCTTCTGGAAATACACAATATCCCCTTCGCTTAACGGAAAACCTTCCGGTACTTCGTTGAATTTAAGTAAGTCTCTTTCCTTGAATCCGAACTCATTGGCGATTCCGGCATAGGTATCACCATTAACTGCCACAACATAAATAAGTCCGTGTGTTTTATAAGGCTGATGTGTCCAGTTGGCTTGTGCAATTTCCTGTTTTTTGGCTTGTTCGCGTTGTTGGCGTGTAATGCCCCGACGATAGTTTTTGTTATCGAAGCGGTATAATTCATAATCTTCGATAAGCTTGATGAGTTTGTTGGCATAAGCTCTGTCGGTAGCGTAGCCAGTCTTTTGCAGGCCACGGGCCCATCCCTTATAATCGGTAACCGATAAATTGAAAAGTTCATTATACCTGCTCCCTGTAGTAAGGAACTGCGCATGATCCTCATAAGAATCTTCTACTCTCCTATATTTGCGGAAACAATCGTTAGGCGTATCATCGGCTGCATAAACCGACTCTCCACGCCAACCACGGTGGCATTTTATTCCAAAATGGTTGTTAGATCGCCTGGCCAAATCGCTCATTCCCGCTCCTGACTCCAATAAGCCCTGTGCCAAAGTGATTGATGGCGGAATTTTATAATCGGTCATATGTCTGATTGCAATATCTGAATACTTATCGATATAATCTTCGTAAACTCTTAACCGGCTTTGAGCTAAAACCGAGTTTGCAGCAAATAAACAAATGAAAAAGAAAGAAAGAATCGAAATATATCTATATTTGTAATGAAATCTCATTAAAGAAAGTATTTTTCATATTTCAATCAAAAAGAATGAAAGAAATAAATTTAACCACAAAGATAAGCGTTTATCTTTTAGAAGAATGTACCGAAGCTGAAAAAAAACTAATTGAAGAAGCAAAACAAGCCACAAAAAATGCCTATGCACGTTATTCGAATTTCAAGGTTGGAGCGGCGTTGCTGCTCGAAAATGGAGATGTATTAACAGGCAACAACCAGGAAAATGCAGCATATCCATCGGGATTATGCGCCGAACGCACAGCCGTTTTCTTTGCAAACGCCAATTATCCAAATGAGAAAGTCGTTGCCATAGCTGTTGCTGCTTATAATAACGGAAAATTCACAAAAGAGGTAATAACACCTTGTGGTGCCTGTCGGCAAGTACTTTTGGAAGTAGAAAACCGGTACAAAACACCCATGAGAATTCTGATGTACAGCGACGAAGGAATTTATGTCGTTGAAAGCATCAGAGATCTATTACCATTAAGTTTTGGAGATGAGATGCTGGAGAAATGATGGGTGACAGGTGCCTAATGACGGATGGCGAAGAAAAAACATATCACTCCACCAACGTTACCAGAAACCATTCACCATTTATCAGCTTAAAGTAATAATCGGCATAAATGCCGTTATCAATTCCGCGGAGTGCAACATGCGCGGTGTCCTTTCTGAAATTTACACTTTGCGTATATTTATCAAAGTCACGGGTAGTATAGGTACTGTCGTAAGTCAGATCAAGCAGCTCCCAGTCCATTTTCTCAATTTTCTCTTCTGTAGGGGCTAATGCTATTTGACTAGCGTCGGGGGCTGACACTGTGATGGGAAAAATAATCCTTTCAAGCTGAAAAGTTCTTTTGGTACTGAAATATTCGAGAAATTCATAAAAATCCTCATATTCCTTTTGTTTGATGGAATTATTTTGAGCAATTTCAGCGTCTTTAACATCTTGTTTTTGAATATCTTTGCCATTACCTGAACAACTTGTTAATGAAAAAACAACCACTAAGAGAATGAATATCCGAATCTGTTCCATCTTATTAACGTATTTCACCTAAAATCTCTTACAAAAATAGTGAAAATCACGGTATAAAAGAAGAAAGAGATGTATTTAACAAAAAGATAAGTATACTCCCGTTTCTTTATCATATTATCAAAGGGATTTTGAGAGTTAGCAAATACTCTCTTATCGTTCTGCTATTTTCCGTACTTCAGCATTAAACTCGTTCTTTTTCAGCAAGTCATCTAAAGAAATGTGCATCCGGTACTTCCAGTAATGTTCTGAATTTGCCGGAACGTTTATTCTCTCTTCACAAGGTTTTTTGCGTGAAAGCTCTCCCGAGACTGACATCCAATCCTGCCAGGGCAAAACTACCCACATTGCCGTCGAATCAAGATGTTTCTGTACAATCTGTCGACACAATTCGGGTGTACATTCACTCGGGGCCTGACCCTCGTGGTTAAGAATTTCATTGTAATACTTTTGGGTAATCTCTTTATTCTCTCTCCACCACAACCGGATTGGTGACATGTCATGAGTTGATGTAGTTGAAACCGAAAGATAGGGCAATGAATTAAGATCGGAAAACAATACGTTGGAATCTTTTGGCATTCGCTGTATCTCCAAACTAAGTATTTGCAATTCGTGCATAACCGAAGGAACACAATCGGGAACCATTCCTAAATCTTCCCCACAAACCAACATAGAAGTAGATGAAATAAGCTCGGGAAGTTTTTTCATGGCCTGTTCGCGCCAGAAATAGTTATGCCGACGATAAAAGAAATCGTCATATAACCGATTGAATGCGCTTTTTACATTATCATCGAGATATCGATACGAATAACTGTATTGTGCCGTAATACGCGGATGAAATCGATTGTGATTTACACGATCTCTTACAAAAAGAACTTCGTTGCATAAAGCATATAATCCGTCGCGGATTTTCAAACTCTTTTCGTCTGTTTTTTCGGCAAAAAACTGTTGAATTTTTCGTTGCGTGTCGTATTCTTTTTTCAGGTTAAAGTGTTGCCAACCCGATACATCGAGATAATTATTTATCACTTCAGTCGTATATTCTCCAAAAATATCCTGCAAAAAGGCTTCGTGAATAAAGGGTTTGGTCATTCGTTCTTCATCGAATGGAATCCCAGCCATATTCAGTTCTTCCGACCAATAAGGCAGAGCAGGATTAAATTGCCCCAACAACCCCTGAACCGAATGCAACGGAATTTCCCAAATGCGGAAAAAGCCCAAGATATGATCTATGCGATAAGCATCGAAATAATCTGCCATTTTTTGGAACCGTTTTTTCCACCAGGCGTAGCCCTCTTGTTCTATTGCAAACCAATTGTAAGTCGGGAATCCCCAATTTTGACCAAAAAAGGAAAAATCATCCGGTGGGGCACCCGTCTGAGTGTCCATGTTGAAAAGATGAGCTGTCGTCCAAGCATCAATACTGTCGCGATTAATTCCAATAGGAATATCTCCTTTCAGCGCAACCCCCTTACTGTGGGCATATTGACGGACTTCATTCAATTGTTTATCCAGTAAATACTGCAGAAAAGCGTAGTAATCAGCAGTTTTTTTTGCAGCTGCATCACTCTCGATGAGTTTTTGCAGTTTTTTCTCGTTGTAGACAGCAAATTCACCCCAGTCGGTAAATTTCGCAGTTCCTAATTTGTCACGCAGATAGCAATATGCAATGTATGAAAATAACCAGAATTTATTTTTTTCGTAAAATATTTGATACGCTTCCGACGCTAAAATATCGGTTTTTTCTTGTTCAAAAAGTTGTTCGGTGTATCTTTTCTTCAAGCTCAACACCTTTTCATAGTCCAAATCAGCTAACTCATTCAACTCTTTGGCTTCTTTCAGAAAAGATTTCATTTTTGTTTTGTTCTTCAACGGAAATTCCGTGACTCCCAGATACATCGGATTTAGTGCATAACTTGAAATTGCACTGTAAGGATATGAATCTTTCCACGTTTGCGTGGTTGTTGTATCGTTGATGGGCAGCATTTGAATGAGTTGCTGATTGGTGAGTGCTGCCCAGTCAATCATCTTTTTCAAATCGAGGAAATCTCCGATTCCGAAACTTTCATCGCTTCGAAGAGAAAAAACAGGAATTGCCGTTCCAGTTCCTTTGAACGCAAAATAGTTGTAGTGAAACTCTAAGCCCATTTCAACCAAAACACTATTTTTCGTCTTCGCCTTTTGCGTTAGCAAAATCCTGTTCCCACCATCTTCCCAATGTACTGCTTCGTTGGTGTTTTCATCTATGATAACAAATTTGTAATGAAATTCATCGGGAAGGTTTCCGGCATTTAAAAGAATTTGCCACTCTCCACTTCCTGCGAAATCTAACGAAAGCGCCTTGCTTAAATTCCATTTCCCAAATTCCTCAATTTCCCCCGAAACAACTAGTTTTTGGCCTCTTTTCACAAAAGGACAAATAACATTAAGTAAAACAGTATTTGAAAAATATTTGGGAGTTGAAATTACTTTTTTGTGAGCAAAAATACTCTCGGTAAAGGCTGATGAATATAGGTAACTGTGAAAAGGTTTATTTTTCCATAAATCCTGAACAAAAAAGGTTTTCGATTTCGTAACGTACAACTTCCGATACTCACCCCACTCCTTTCGAATAGTTCTGCCGTGTTCTTTCAGTAAATAAAAATATTCAATTTGCCCGACTGTTTTCTTATCAATTTCGGCAGACCAAATCTCCCCTTCACAGGTTAATTTTAATGCGTTTGTTTCATCAAGATCGCCTAACTCGGGCGTAGAACCACAAATATAGACTTCTTGTCCAAAATTTGTGCGATAGTTTATCTGGAACTTTATAAGACTCATTCTAATTTGTTTTCGTTATGATACGATGCTATTATCTGGTTCTGATAGAAGATCAGGTCACTATAATCTCACCAACTAAGAAACAAAACTACAACTATTTCAAACGAATAGATTGTCTGAATGTGTTTTTTTAAACTCAATCAAGTGCAAACGATTGCAGGAAACATAGTCTTTAGTCAGTTCTTTAGTTATTAACTGAAAAGTTGAACTTTTTAAGATTTTTCGCAAATAAAGGAGCAATGGTAAAAAATGTATTTAACATAAGTTATTCGTAACACTTCTAATCCCCTTCAATGAATTTAGAGGTTTATAAAAACAGTAAAATCATTAATTGCGCTGTGATAACCCGCAAAAACATAGTCAGCGGATAAACCGTTGCATAGCTTACAGCAGGAAAGTCGTTTCCGGCAATTGCGTTAGCATAGGAAAGTGCCGGCGGATCGGTCATACTTCCTGAAATCAAACCCATCAGCGTAAAATAATTGATCTTATACACTTTTCTTCCAATAGTACCTACAATAAGTAGCGGAACAACTGTAATAATAGCACCGTATGCAATCCACTTGTATCCACCATTCACAATGGTCTCAACAAAGCCTTCACCCGCACTTAACCCGACACAGGCAAGAAACAATGCAATACCTATTTCCCGAAGCATTAAGTTTGCGCTCATTGTAGTGTATGTCACCAATCCGTATTTTGGCCCGAATTTACTGATAAGAATGGCTACGATGAGCGGACCACCGGCCAACCCGAGCTTGACAGGTTGAGGAATTCCCGGAAACATGAACGGTATGCTCCCTATTAAAACTCCCAACGCAATTCCAATAAAAATAGAGATAAGGTTGGGTTCACGAAGTCGTTTTAACGAGTTTCCAAGGAATTTTTCAACATTTGTAATAGATGCCTCAGAACCCACAACGGTTACCCTGTCACCTAGTTGCAATTGCAGTCTCGGATCAGCTATCAGATCAACACCGGCACGGTTTATGCGGGTAATATTTACTCCGTATAAATTTCTTAATTTCAACTGACCGATAGATTTTCCGTTGATTTCGGATTTAGTAACATTTATTCTTCTTGAAATCAATTGACTGTCGAGTTTATTCCACTCACTTCTCTCCATATCGATTTTCTTACCGATCAGAGCTTCAATAAGTTCGATATTCTGTAGATTGGTAACCACAAGAATTTTATCGTTTTCTTTTAAAATGGTGTGAGGTTGTGGCACTACCAAAGTATCTGAATCAGTGTGTAAAACCCTTGAAATAACAAATCCTTTATCAATAAGATTTTTTATCTCGTGAATATTCTTTCCGAAAATTGCGGGATTATGAACCTGAAGTGAAAACATTTGTGCTTCAGTCATCTTGGAAGCACTCGTACTATTGATTGCTTCATTTTCCTTAGCAAAATTAATTCTGAACAACGATTTGAAAAGTACCAAACTGAGAATAATCCCCACAACTCCAAGCGGATAAGCTACCGCGTACCCCATAGCTATGGACGGATCCTGAGAGCCGGTTGCATCGAAATAAGTCTGCTGTGCAGCACCAAGCCCGGGCGTATTCGTAACTGCCCCGGACAATATCCCTATCATAGTAGAAATAGGTAATCCGGTAATAACATGAATCACATAAGTGGTAATTACACCTAACAGAACCACTGATGAGGCCAGCAGATTAAGGGTAATCCCACCTTGTTTAAAAGATGAGAAAAAGCTGGGGCCTACTTGCATTCCAATAGAATAAATAAAAAGAATAAGCCCGAATTCTTTGATAAAATGAAGAATATGCTCGTCAATCCCCAAACCGTAATGGCCGAAAAATATTCCTACAAACAGGATCCACGTTATTCCGAGAGAAATTCCGAAAATTTTGATTTTTCCCAGTAAGATACCAATTGATATTACTAACGCCAGCACGAAAATCGCGTGCGCAACCCCCGATCCGAAGATCAATTCATTAATCCATTCCATAAATAAAAGAATATAACCTAAACAAAAAGTGATTTACAAAAATCGTTGCAAAGGTACAATTTATTTAGGGGTAAAACAAACGAGAAATCTTGTTCGAAAAAATCACTTTTCACATACAATAGCCACCCAGTTGTCCATTTCGGAGAAATAACCATACTTTAGCCCATTTTTTTCGCATCTTTCACGAATCACGGGAATGTCTTCATTATAAAACCCGCTCATAATAAGCTTTCCTCCTCTGTTTAAAACTTTTGTATAGCAGGGAATATCCTGCAGCAGTATATTTCGGTTAATATTGGCAAAGATAACATCGAAAGTTTCACTTCCTAATAATTCTGCACCGCCAAGGATAACCTTGACATTGGAAATGTCGTTCAGTCCAACATTTTCCAAAGCATTGAGATATGCCCATTCGTCAATATCGATTGCAATAATAGGATTTGCACCACGCATCGAAGCCAGAATGGCGAGAACTGCCGTCCCGCAGCCCATATCCAACACTGATTTATCTTGTAAATCCATCGATAAAATTTCTCTAAGGATCAGTCCTGTTGTTTGATGATGCCCCGTTCCAAATGCCATTTTAGGATCTATGAGAATACGATAGCCATAATCCCCGTCGGGTTGATGAAACGAGCTGTGAATAATGCATCTATTTTCAAACACAATGGGTTGAAAATAATTTTTCTCCCATTCTTCGTTCCAGTTTTTGTCTTCGATTGTTTTAAACGAATAATCGATTTTAGCATCTAAGAAAAAGTTTCGGAGTAAAACATCAATTTTCTCAATGGAGAATTTCAGTTCTTGAACGTAGGCTAATAAGCCTGAATCAGATTGAACAAAACTTTCAAACTCGATATCAGATAGTTGAGCTGCTAAAACATCGGTAATTGTTTCCGAGTTGGGATTGCAAGTGAAGTTGACTTCTACGTATTTCATTTTGAGAGAATTTACAGAGTACAAAAATACAACATTATCCGATACTGTAATTTCTAAAAAAACATTTAAAAGTATAACGAATTGTTTACGATTGTTAGAAAGAAACACTTTTTTAATTTAATAATTTAAGGATATCTTTTTTTGTCTTACATTTACCGCACAAAAATTAATCAATGAAGAAAGTTTTTACCATAATATTTTTAATTTCCATTATAGTTTTCAGTATCCACGGACAGAGCAACAACGTTCAGAACCTTATTCAAGAGGGAGTTGTACTGCATGATTCGGCAGAATATAAAAAAGCCATCGAAAAATTTGAACAAGCATTGAAAATAAATCCGAAATCCATGTTAGCATTGTATGAGATTTCTCTTTCGTACCTCGAACTGAAAGATTATAAAAATGCATCAAAATACAGTACCCAGGTTATTAACGCAAACGATAAAAATCTTTCAGTAGGTGCTTATGCCGTTAAGAGTGAAGCGATGGCAGAATTGAACCAATTAGACAATGCAATCGCTCTCTTACAGGAAGGCTTAGTGAAAAACGGCGATTCATACCTGCTCCATTTCAATATAGCATTAAACTATTATAAAAAGGGAAATATTGATAAGACGCTTGAGCACGTAAGCCGTGCCATTGAATTAGATAAAAAGTACAGCGGTGCATTTCTTTTAAACGCCTATGCGCAAAAAGATAAAGGCCTTTGGGTAAGAAGTATTTATTCATTTCAAATGTTTTTGCTGCTGGAGCCCGATAGTAAGAGATCAAAGAATGCTTACGAGGAAATGCTACAGACAATGCTGGTAAAACCAATGACGGAAAAACCTGTAGAACGTTCATTTATTCAACAGCAAATGATGCGAAATATACCCGAAAATATTGGTCAGTATGAAATACCTCCTCTATCTACCGAAGAAGGATTAAACAGAAACTTTGTATACAGTACCATAAAATCTACGATGGATTCTCTGAAGACTGAAAAGAAAGACACTGATCTGTATTTTGTTTTTACGGCTGTAAACAAAGCCATTCTCTCAGTACTTGAAAAAGAAACCGGAGCCGTAAAAAGCGGAAGTTTCTGGACTTTCCATTATCCGTTCTTTAAAAGCATTCTCAACTCAAATCATTATGAAGCATATTGCCGGTACATAAGTGTTTCTTATTTTCCTGAGTCACTTGAGTGGTGGGAAAACAATAAAACAGAAGCCGAAAATTTTATTAATTGGTTCGAAAAAGGAGAGGACAGCAAAAAAAATTGAAAAAAAACGTTATCTTTGTGACTCAGCTTTAACCCTTTTATGGACAAATATAGCGAAGAACAATTATTAGAAGAGTTACGCGACCCCAAAACCCAACGTAAGGGCTTCGCAAAACTTGTTTCGGAATACAGCGAAAGATTATATTGGCAGATTCGAAAAATGGTATTATCGCACGATGATGCCAATGATATATTGCAAGACGTCTTTATTAAGGCTTGGACTAATATCGATAATTTTCGGGGAGAATCAAAATTAACTACGTGGCTATACAGAATTGCCATTAATGAAAGTATTACATTCCTCAACAAAAAAAGAAATCAGAGTAATATCTCGATGGACGATGAAAATTCATTTCTACTCAATACACTTGAAGGAGATGATTATTTTGATGGGGACGAAGCACAAAAATTACTTCAACAAGCTATCCTGACACTGCCTGATAAACAACGTCTGGTATTTCAAATGAAATACTTTGATGAGATGAAATACGAGGATATGTCAGATATACTTGGCACCTCTGTTGGAGCACTAAAAGCGTCATACCATCATGCAGTTAAAAAGATTGAAAATTTTTTAACAGATTCCAATTAAACCTTTAACCCGTGAAAAAGTCTATCCTACGTACAGCGCAAAAACAAATGGTATGGAAACAAAAATAAACAAATTAAACGAGATAGATAAAAGAAATCCATTTACTGTGCCCGAAGGCTATTTCACCAGGTTTAATGAAGAAATAATGAATCATTTACCTGAAAAGGAAGCAGCAAAACCAAAAACCGTTACAATGTGGGACAAAGCCAAACCCTGGGTTTATATGGCTGCCATGTTTATGGGTATCTTTTTCACCATCCAGTTGCTGACAAGAAATGCTGTAAATCAGCAACAGGATCCTGCAAATCAAATTGCAACAATACAATCTACACAATCTACCGACGATTATTGGTCAAAAGTTCAAATAACAGAAGAAGAGTTTTATGAATATCTGGAAGAGCAATTGGTAAAAGACGGTTACTACGATTATATGTATAACCAGATTAATATGAATTAAGGAGAAATAATTAATAAATATTATCATTAAAGTTATGAAAAAAAATATAGCACTTTTATGTTTCACTCTTATAATCAGCATTTTTACCTCCACAGCAACTGCTCAAGTTCGTAAAATGAATATGGCTGATTACGAAAAAAGAAAGATGGAATATATTAAAAAGGAAGCTGGATTAACTGATGTAGAGGCCAATAGATACTTTCCTCTATATAACGACCTATCGAAAAGAAAACTTGAACTTCACTTACAACACAGAAATAAAGTGGAGAAAATGAAGCAAAGCAATAAAAACATGTCAAATGAGGAATATAGACAACTTCTTGAAAACGACGTAGATGTAAGGGTAAAAGAAGCAGAGTTAGATAAACAATATTCCGAAAAACTTGAAAAAATACTTTCACCCGAAAAACTTTATCGAGCACAACAAGCCGAACGAAAGTTTATGCAACAGGAGGTAATGAAATTCAGAGGTAACTAACAAAAAGCTACATATAAAATAAACCCCGTAAACTGTAAAGTTACGGGGTTGTTTTTTGTCAGAATAATTTCTACTCTACGGTTATCTTAAGTGGATTATCTATTTTCTCTTTTTGCTTTTTCAGATAATTAGTCCATTCATCAAAATTGGAAAATCCCGATTTGCTCCAACCGCCTCCGGCATAATACGTATATTCAGTCCCTGCAGTGTAGCTGTTGAATCCGAGATAATGTCCGTAAATAGATTTTATCGATTCAAATCCTTTAGCATTAATCACACCCGTAAAAATAGTGCCATTTAAGCTGTCTGCAGGAACTTCGTAAGCTATAATCCCGCTATTATCCCCGTAAATTACTTCAGGCGAATCTTTAACGATTACAATTCCGGTTGCCAAAGTTAATCCGGCGGTGTCTGTTTCGAAAACGTTTGTGACTTTATTCAATTGATTGTATGCATCCAATGATATAACTCTTGTTTCCGAAACTGTTTTTTCCCCCGCTTCGTACGGAGCATAACTGAGCTTAATAGTTATTCTTAATGGTCCGTTATCCAAAATTTCGGTACTTGTAAAGTTTTGACCCAAGCACAGAGAATCAGAGTTTACCGGTGCAGTCATGCCCAAGCCCAGTGTTCTTCCCACTTTATAGAAATCAAGACCTTCTCCATGATCTTGATGATAGGAGGCTACGCCCGACAGATCATTTTTATACCATTTATCAATTATAAGCGAATCGGTTTTCTTTGCCCAAAAATCCATTCCGTTACTGATCTCTCCTGTAGCCTGTAGAGCAGGTCCGTAGACACGAAAAGCAACCCGGTTATTTTCCCAGGCAAAATCATCTTTTCTTTCAGGAACCAGTCTTCCGAAAACCATCGGGGAGAAATTTTGTGGTTCACCTGCTTTTATCCGATAAGTTTTCTTTTCTAAACTATTTAAACTTACCGGAAAAATAATCGCTTCTACAGAATCAGTACCATTTGTTATTAATTGAAATGGTAGTTGCTGACCAACATCATCAATAACTATGATTGTTTGGTTATCTATCAGAGATAATTGCTGTTTTATAACAGTCCATTGTACCTCCGCAATCTCATTTTGTCTATCGAAAGTTGAAAGGTTTTCAACTGAAACCAACACCTGCTTTTGATTGCCGGAACAAGCTATCAGTAAAACACTTATAAAAAGATAAAATATTTTTCTCATAAAGCTTTACTTTATGGTTGTTTTCCTATGTAAGCCAAAATTCCACCATCAACGTACAGGATATGTCCATTCACGAAATTTGAAGCATCAGATGCCAAAAACACAGCCGGACCTTCTAAATCTTCTGTTCTTCCCCAACGTGCAGCAGGAGTTTTTGAAATGATAAAAGCGTCGAAAGGATGACGTGATCCATCGGTTTGACGTTCGCGAAGAGGAGCTGTCTGTGGGGTTTCGATATAACCGGGTCCAATTCCATTACATTGAATGTTGTGCCCCCCGTATTCTGAACAAATATTTTTAGTGAGCATCTTTAGTCCACCCTTAGCAGCAGCATATGCAGAAACGGTTTCGCGTCCTAACTCACTCATCATGGAACAAATATTAATAATTTTACCGTGTCCTTTTTTAAGCATTCCGGGAATTACAGCCTTGGAAACTATGAAAGGTCCGTTAAGATCAATATCAATTACTTCACGAAACTCCTCAACAGACATTTCGTGCATTGGAATGCGCTTGATAATTCCGGCATTGTTAACCAAAATATCAATAACTCCAACTTCACTTTCTATCTCGGCCACCATGGATTTTATGCCCGCTTCATCGGTGACGTCGCAGATGTAACCATGTGCATTAATTCCATCGGCTTTAAATGCTTCCAGACCTTTTTGAACATTCTCTCTGCTTCTACCGTTAAAAGCGACAGTTGCTCCTGCTTTGGCTAATGCCTTTGCTATAGCGTACCCTATTCCGTAAGAACCGCCTGTAACCAGTGCAACCTTACCATCCAATCTAAAATTCACCATAATATCCGTATTCTTAAATTGTTATCTGATATCCGGTATTTTTGAAAAATCCTGATCACTATAATCGAGATTTTCTCCTGCCATTCCCCAAATAAAGGTGTAGTTGGAAGTTCCGGCAGCTGAGTGTATCGACCATTCCGGCGACAATACTGCCTGATCATTCTGCATCCAGATGTGTCGGGTTTCTTTTACTTCACCCATAAAATGACATATCGACTGATCTTTGGGAACTTCAAAGTAAAAGTAAGCTTCCATTCTACGTGAATGTACATGCGGTGGCATTGTATTCCATACACTTCCCGAAACAAGTTCTGTCATTCCCATTTGTAACTGACAAGTTGGAAGCACCTGATTCACGATCATTTTATTAATATTCCTGTGATTTGAGCTTTCAAGTGAACCCAATTCCATTACCTCAGCATTAGCTTTAGTAACTTTTTTATCGGGATAATTACGATGAGCAGTAGCTGAATTAAAATAAAACTTTGCAGGATTATTTTTGTCTTTACTTTCAAAATAAACTTCACGATTACCCGATCCAAGATAAAGAGCTTCTTTATAATCGAGTTCATAAATGTCTTCTCCCACTTTCACAATTCCCGGACCTCCCACATTGTAAGTCCCAAATTCGCGGCTAATTAAAAATACCGGCTGTTTAAGCGGATCTATGGCTTCAAGGTGAAGGGTTTCATTTACCGGCATTGCACCTCCAACTATCATTCTATCGTACATGGAATAAACCATGTTTACTTCATCAGCTGAAAAAACTTTTTCAATCAAAAAATCCTTACGTAATCTTTCTGTAGTGTAATGTTTAGCATCTTCCGGATGCGCTGCGTAACGCAGTTCGTAATTGGTTCTCATTTTTTTATTTTCTTTTATTAATAATTGAAAGTACAAATAT
>ENA-UOOM01001047-UOOM01001047.1-fermentation-metagenome-genome-assembly--contig:-NODE-1047-length-28115-cov-13.675588_pt1 | contig 28115 bp, 22 predicted proteins | sample MGYA00245781_ERZ724031 | MGnify/ENA primary metagenome ERZ724031 (study PRJEB28704, sample SAMN03018317) | fermentation metagenome | biome: anthropogenic terrestrial biome; feature: soil... | reverse complement strand
CTTCGTTCTCTGGATCAAGAGATGCTGTCGCCTCATCAAGCAAAACCACGGGAGCTATCGCAATTTCAATCCACGCATCCGTGTAGGATGCGACTTAGAAAGCACAATTAGCGAACCATCACCGGCCAGATTTCAATCCACGCATCCGTGTAGGATGCGACGTTCTATCTCGAATACGTTTCAAAGCCCAATTGGATTTCAATCCACGCATCCGTGTAGGATGCGACGCACTAGAGCAAGCAAGGATGCTAGATTCCGACATATTTCAATCCACGCATCCGTGTAGGATGCGACCTAGCCTTGTATTGAAGAGCAGTGAAATAAATCTTATTTCAATCCACGCATCCGTGTAGGATGCGACTGAAGACTGGACAACTATTTCTGAGGGCTATCAATTTCAATCCACGCATCCGTGTAGGATGCGACGATTGTAGCCATCAATTCTGGGCATATGGGGATAATTTCAATCCACGCATCCGTGTAGGATGCGACTAAAAAAATCTTGTTCATCTTCTGTTAAAGTATGAATTTCAATCCACGCATCCGTGTAGGATGCGACCTGGTTCTGTTGATAGCTTCATTAAGGGGAACCTATTTCAATCCACGCATCCGTGTAGGATGCGACCTACTTTATTTGGTCAGGAAGCAGTCGCTGGCATATTTCAATCCACGCATCCGTGTAGGATGCGACTTAAGCCTCCGTATCTATCTCTAGGTGATGAGCCTCATTTCAATCCACGCATCCGTGTAGGATGCGACGGATACCACTTTTGTTCCCTTCAACGTTTCGACTATTTCAATCCACGCATCCGTGTAGGATGCGACCTACTTTATTTGGTCAGGAAGCAGTCGCTGGCATATTTCAATCCACGCATCCGTGTAGGATGCGACTTAAGCCTCCGTATCTATCTCTAGGTGATGAGCCTCATTTCAATCCACGCATCCGTGTAGGATGCGACGCTCAGCGAAACCTAGGAGCAGTTGCTGCGACGATTATTTCAATCCACGCATCCATGTAGGATGCGACCTTAGCGCCGCTCTTCGGATGGAAACGCAAAGATGGATTTCAATCCACGCATCCGTGTAGGATGCGACCGCGTACTTAATCGACATCGCAAATGGCTCTAAAATTTCAATCCACGCATCCGTGTAGGATGCGACGTTTTTGATACGGTGTGTGAGGTGGTTAAAAATGAAATTTCAATCCACGCATCCGTGTAGGATGCGACGGCGTGCAAAAAAAAGAAATCCGTAGATCCTTTGATTTCAATCCACGCATCCGTGTAGGATGCGACTTGTCCCTGCGAAAGTAGCGGACAACCCTAAAATTATTTCAATCCACGCATCCGTGTAGGATGCGACGGAACATCATCAGAACGCTTCCGAGCCTTCCAGCAATTTCAATCCACGCATCCGTGTAGGATGCGACTACAAGAAAAGTGCCGCCCCACGGTTGAACGAGCGATTTCAATCCACGCATCCGTGTAGGATGCGACTTTCTAAAGCTATTCTGGAAGTATCCAAGCTACTTATTTCAATCCACGCATCCGTGTAGGATGCGACGCATCTTCGAATACAGAGCTAAGAGGTGTACTCGAATTTCAATCCACGCATCCGTGTAGGATGCGACGCATCTTGATCTGTTGGCTGCACAACCATCATTGATTTCAATCCACGCATCCGTGTAGGATGCGACTTAGTTTTTCAGGTACTGGGTTACTCATTTATCTATTTCAATCCACGCATCCGTGTAGGATGCGACCGAGCGGAAAATGGTGATACGGCAGAAAGCTATAATTTCAATCCACGCATCCGTGTAGGATGCGACGACGTACCGCCATGCCCGCTGTCCTCGTGGAACTAATTTCAATCCACGCATCCGTGTAGGATGCGACACAGCCCCATTGGCCAAAGGAATAACAGCCTCGGATTTCAATCCACGCATCCGTGTAGGATGCGACGGGGTAGTCGCCCCATCAAAATTTACCCACGCCCATTTCAATCCACGCATCCGTGTAGGATGCGACTGCGGATTTGCATAGACCCCGGCCACGGCGGGAAAATTTCAATCCACGCATCCGTGTAGGATGCGACATCGCGGCTCTTGGGGCGCTCGTGCTGACTATGCAAATTTCAATCCACGCATCCGTGTAGGATGCGACCTGAAAATTCAGGCTTGCTTGCGCCAGTTCCTTGTGATTTCAATCCACGCATCCGTGTAGGATGCGACCATAATCAACACTCCTATCTAAATATAGCAACACAATTTCAATCCACGCATCCGTGTAGGATGCGACGTCATCGGGCTGATCTTCAACTTTTAATACGCGAATTTCAATCCACGCATCCGTGTAGGATGCGACTTCCCAGGCATATCTCTGAATGCACGAATAAGTTCAATTTCAATCCACGCATCCGTGTAGGATGCGACTTCACCGGAAATCCCTTTTGCCCATATAATATCTTATTTCAATCCACGCATCCGTGTAGGATGCGACGTATCAATGTTGAATTTAGTGGCTGGGGGCATTTCATTTCAATCCACGCATCCGTGTAGGATGCGACCCACCTCAGACATGATAGCCTCAAAATTCATCGCATTTCAATCCACGCATCCGTGTAGGATGCGACGGTTGCAGAAGTTTTACAAAACATTCGTACTATCCTCGATTTCAATCCACGCATCCGTGTAGGATGCGACGACAAGCCCCTGTTTCGCATGGCGAGTTAAGGTTATTTCAATCCACGCATCCGTGTAGGATGCGACGGGCAAGCCTAGTCCAGTCAATTCAAGCCGAACCAATTTCAATCCACGCATCCGTGTAGGATGCGACCCCATACGGATCTTTCTCTGGCGGATACGTCAGACAATTTCAATCCACGCATCCGTGTAGGATGCGACTTAAAAATTTATCCCCATTTGCCGAAGTGGATTCCATTTCAATCCACGCATCCGTGTAGGATGCGACGTTTGAGGGGAAGTGGGTACCTCGCTCTCTCTCTATTTCAATCCACGCATCCGTGTAGGATGCGACATAGAGGAACGACTAAATAATATTTTGCGTGTAGGATTTCAATCCACGCATCCGTGTAGGATGCGACCATTGGCGCTTCCGCCTATTTCCGACACTTTTCTTATTTCAATCCACGCATCCGTGTAGGATGCGACTAGCGATCTTGTGCTAGAAACGGTAAAAGTTAAAGATTTCAATCCACGCATCCGTGTAGGATGCGACATCTGCGAACCCATGAAATTCTAATCCGCTATCCTATTTCAATCCACGCATCCGTGTAGGATGCGACGAATGGTCAAGGAACGTCAGGGGGCTTTCAGAATAATTTCAATCCACGCATCCGTGTAGGATGCGACCATTGGCGCTTCCGCCTATTTCCGACACTTTTCTTATTTCAATCCACGCATCCGTGTAGGATGCGACGGGTAATGGCCAAAAAAGAATTGGCACTATCGATATTTCAATCCACGCATCCGTGTAGGATGCGACTCATTGGCGCTTCCGCCTATTTCCGACACTTTTCTTATTTCAATCCACGCATCCGTGTAGGATGCGACTTTTCTTCTTCTCTTTCTTTCCCCTTTTTATTCAATTTCAATCCACGCATCCGTGTAGGATGCGACTCAGGGGGGGTATGACTACCAGTCATGGGGGGCTATTTCAATCCACGCATCCGTGTAGGATGCGACGAGGTGTCGAATACGTCTGTGGTTACGTTGAAGATTATTTCAATCCACGCATCCGTGTAGGATGCGACTGAAACGCATGCCTCGGTACTGGCTTCCGGATCATCATTTCAATCCACGCATCCGTGTAGGATGCGACCAAGGAAGCGAGGGGAGAGGAAAACAAACCCGAAATTTCAATCCACGCATCCGTGTAGGATGCGACGTTCATCGGCTGAATAACATCGTTGCAAAACTCCTATTTCAATCCACGCATCCGTGTAGGATGCGACACACCATGTAGCGCCATGTGGCAAGCATGACACAAAATTTCAATCCACGCATCCGTGTAGGATGCGACTCAGGGGGGGTATGACTACCAGTCATGGGGGGCTATTTCAATCCACGCATCCGTGTAGGATGCGACGAGGTGTCGAATACGTCTGTGGTTACGTTGAAGATTATTTCAATCCACGCATCCGTGTAGGATGCGACTGAAACGCATGCCTCGGTACTGGCTTCCGGATCATCATTTCAATCCACGCATCCGTGTAGGATGCGACCAAGGAAGCGAGGGGAGAGGAAAACAAACCCGAAATTTCAATCCACGCATCCGTGTAGGATGCGACGTTCATCGGCTGAATAACATCGTTGCAAAACTCCTATTTCAATCCACGCATCCGTGTAGGATGCGACACACCATGTAGCGCCATGTGGCAAGCATGACACAAAATTTCAATCCACGCATCCGTGTAGGATGCGACTTTGCGCAGTTATTTATCGTTAGGTTGAATATATTAGATTTCAATCCACGCATCCGTGTAGGATGCGACCTAGGTTTCGCTGAGCATCTGATATGTCTGCACCATTTCAATCCACGCATCCGTGTAGGATGCGACTTCCCAGGCATATCCCGAAACGCACGAATAAGCTCAATTTCAATCCACGCATCCGTGTAGGATGCGACGGTCAGATCATTTGTTATCGGGAGCTCTACGGATGATTTCAATCCACGCATCCGTGTAGGATGCGACTTGTCAGTTAGTCCCTAGGTCCCATTGTAAAAACATTTCAATCCACGCATCCGTGTAGGATGCGACGCTATGATCCGTCTTTTCTACCTCGAACGGCAGCGATTTCAATCCACGCATCCGTGTAGGATGCGACATACGTTTTCCCGGCTCCTGCCTGGCCGTAAACAAGATTTCAATCCACGCATCCGTGTAGGATGCGACGTTATAACAAGCTGGGATATTGCGGGCGCAACAGAAATTTCAATCCACGCATCCGTGTAGGATGCGACTTGATGATATGGGGATAAAAGAGGTTCGGTTACGTATTTCAATCCACGCATCCGTGTAGGATGCGACGCCCCCGCGTCACAGAGCGGAAGGGCGAAAGAGCTCATTTCAATCCACGCATCCGTGTAGGATGCGACGGCTGCTCCCCTGACAACCTCGTACGTATGGGAGAAATTTCAATCCACGCATCCGTGTAGGATGCGACTTTTGCGTCTGACATTTTTACGTCCTCCTTTTAAATTTCAATCCACGCATCCGTGTAGGATGCGACATGGCACACACGCACGATATGGTAGCATATCCGAATTTCAATCCACGCATCCGTGTAGGATGCGACAGGCCCGACTGGCGCACCTTCGAACGTGGTTTCAGATTTCAATCCACGCATCCGTGTAGGATGCGACTTAAACATGAATGGCATTTCTATAACACAAAAACGGATTTCAATCCACGCATCCGTGTAGGATGCGACGCGCCGCCGCAATAGCTGATGTGGCGGCTTCCGCTGATTTCAATCCACGCATCCGTGTAGGATGCGACCCTAATATTGGCGGTAAAAAAGTTGCTATTTTAGGATTTCAATCCACGCATCCGTGTAGGATGCGACAACGAATTGGGAAGATGCAGAAGCAAGAAATTCTATTTCAATCCACGCATCCGTGTAGGATGCGACGAGGGCAGGCGAGGCTCTTGCTTGCCCTTTAAATGATTTCAATCCACGCATCCGTGTAGGATGCGACTTAGGAAAGAAAAATCAGCAGGCTATCTTTTGAAATTTCAATCCACGCATCCGTGTAGGATGCGACTTCGCTAGAAACACTTCAAGCCATGGTTGCAGTAATGATTTCAATCCACGCATCCGTGTAGGATGCGACGAGGGCAGGCGAGGCTCTTGCTTGCCCTTTAAATGATTTCAATCCACGCATCCGTGTAGGATGCGACTTCGAACAACAACATCGGTGGCCGTCTCGCAAAGATTTCAATCCACGCATCCGTGTAGGATGCGACTTGAAACAAAAAGTAATGACGTAGATTTTGATATATTTCAATCCACGCATCCGTGTAGGATGCGACCTTGTGCTTGGTGGAAATATTTTATCAGCTTCAGCATTTCAATCCACGCATCCGTGTAGGATGCGACGATCTCGATGTCAATCATAACGCCCAGGCCAGTAAAATTTCAATCCACGCATCCGTGTAGGATGCGACGTAGCAGAAGCCGCGAAAGACTCTGAGTTTGGCGGAATTTCAATCCACGCATCCGTGTAGGATGCGACCGCGCTATGTCAGAGTATGCGGCAAAGTTAGGGCTAATTTCAATCCACGCATCCGTGTAGGATGCGACACATTCCCCTGCTCCAGCACGCTGTCATAGAAAAAATTTCAATCCACGCATCCGTGTAGGATGCGACAATCTATGGTTCCTCCAAACTTGAGAGTTTCAGAATTTCAATCCACGCATCCGTGTAGGATGCGACAATGCTCAATTACGGTGTCCAGCCCAGCAAATCTCAATTTCAATCCACGCATCCGTGTAGGATGCGACGTGCCATTAGAGGCACTACAGCAAAAACGAGGCGAATTTCAATCCACGCATCCGTGTAGGATGCGACAACGAAGATTATTGGAGCGGGCAAGCTAAATATTATAGGATTTCAATCCACGCATCCGTGTAGGATGCGACGACTGGCAGCTTGGTTAAATACATACGCTTCCATAATTTCAATCCACGCATCCGTGTAGGATGCGACGGGAGGTTTTACCGTTCGAGAGGCCGGAATTATTATTTCAATCCACGCATCCGTGTAGGATGCGACTCAACCTCTCTTGTTACTTCAATATATTTATCGAATTTCAATCCACGCATCCGTGTAGGATGCGACTACAGCAACGCAAGAGTATGTAGAACATACTATGGATTTCAATCCACGCATCCGTGTAGGATGCGACATGGCTATTGCTTGGAACAAGTTTTGTCGATATTATTTCAATCCACGCATCCGTGTAGGATGCGACGAAAATGGAATCCGATCTCTTTACGATATTCGCCCGATTTCAATCCACGCATCCGTGTAGGATGCGACCAGAATTGCTCCTGCGCTTGTTCTTGCTTACGAAGCATTTCAATCCACGCATCCGTGTAGGATGCGACGGCTTAGCGCAAGATATAAAGATATATCAATCAGAATTTCAATCCACGCATCCGTGTAGGATGCGACCTGACTCTCCAACAAGGTAAGCCACAGATGTTTCTATTTCAATCCACGCATCCGTGTAGGATGCGACGAGAGCTTCAAACAATGGCACTTCAAAATATATTGTATTTCAATCCACGCATCCGTGTAGGATGCGACCTAGTTTCAACGTCATACATGGCGGCGGGGAGGGCATTTCAATCCACGCATCCGTGTAGGATGCGACCGTTATGTGCCCGGCTTATTGGCTAGGAGAAGGGATTTCAATCCACGCATCCGTGTAGGATGCGACGAGGCTGGCTGGTGGAGAAGGGGTCGATGGCTCCAATTTCAATCCACGCATCCGTGTAGGATGCGACGTGGCCGGTTAACGACGGTCCCAAATGAGAAAGGGCATTTCAATCCACGCATCCGTGTAGGATGCGACAGATCGGACGACACGTATAGAGCAACGATTAGAAATTTCAATCCACGCATCCGTGTAGGATGCGACGTCAAGCCTTGGTTGGCCCTTTCGTTCGAGAATTCATTTCAATCCACGCATCCGTGTAGGATGCGACGACGTCTAATCCCGAAAGTGAAGGTGAGAATTCGTATTTCAATCCACGCATCCGTGTAGGATGCGACTTGAGCCAGTCGAACGGTGGCTCGGGGAGATGCAAAATTTCAATCCACGCATCCGTGTAGGATGCGACAAGATATCTAACTGGCCGGCTTGCTAGGCTTGCTGATTTCAATCCACGCATCCGTGTAGGATGCGACAATTGGCAAGAAGTTGAAGATGTGATTGTCAACAATTTCAATCCACGCATCCGTGTAGGATGCGACCAAATACATAGGCTCAAACAATGAAGATCGCTGATTTCAATCCACGCATCCGTGTAGGATGCGACTGTAGACCTCGCAAAGCTACTCCTTGAGGAACCCTACCACCAAATTTTCGCGAAGTAGCCTTTCTTTTAACCTAAAAACTTTTTTACAATTTAATTCTAGAGAAAAAACTTGTTCATAAGCAATCTTACGAAATTCGCGAACTTCTTGGGGAAAACACCACCACTTGACGTTCGCGCCTTTAAATAACGAGAGAACCTTCTGGATCATACGCCACTTTTGCACCCACATGTTCAACGCGACGTTTCCAATTTTTGCCTAAAAAATAAAATCTAAGGCTATCCTTTTTATTATCTATTTGTGAAATAAGTCTTTGGCGCAAATCAACCCATTGTGCTGGCTCTACTAGACACTCAAACAAAGAATTTTGAACTCGTTGCCCAAAATTTTCACATGTTTTTGCTACATGCCTCAACCTTTTCTCTCCATCTTTAGATTTTACATTAACATCATAAGCAACAAGAACCATCATAGCGTCAATCTTACCCCCAATATCGATTCTAATAATGTTAAATTATTTCCAACGGAATGGCGGATAACCGTCTAAATCGCCCCTAAGATGCCGAGCCAAAAGAGATGCTTGTATATGTGGTAAAAGTCCTAAAGATACTTTTTCTCCTATAAAAGGATGTTGAATCTGTTCTTGTTTCTTTTCCTGATAAGCAACTAATACTTTTTTACGTGTGTCATCATCCATTAGGAATGCACCTGTTTCCAACTTTTTAAGTCCTCTTCCCTTAACTTGTTTTCGATTTATAAGCGAGAGCGTCAATCTATCTGCTATAAAAGAACGAAATTCTTCCATTAAGTCTAGAGCTAAGCCCCTTCGGCCAGGACGATCTCTATGCAAAAATCCCACTGCAGGATCCAATCCTACTTCCTCCAGGGCAGAAGCTACATCATGCGCAAGCAAGGTATACAAAAAAGATAATAATGAATTAACCCTGTCTAAAGGTGGTCTCCTACTTCTTTCATAAAAGGTAAAATCATCCTTCTGAGACGTTATTAGAGAATTAAATACACTAAAATAACTTCTTGCTGCATCTCCCTCTATTCCCCGAATAACATCAATATCTATTTCGTTTTGAAGACGCTTTACTAATTCAGCCATGTGTTTAACTACTTCTTCAATTTCGCCTTGCGAAACGACACCTTTATGGTCTCGCAAAGCTCTAAGCAACACATTTCGACTATTTAATATTTTAATAGCAACGATTGATTTTGCTATTTCTCCTGAGGACACAGCGTCATCCGCCCTACGATATTGTTCTCTCCGTAATAAAACATTACCCGAAACAGGACCCTGCAAACGTGCATAAAATTTACCATTTTCACTTAGAAAAGAGATTGGAATATTTCTTTCTCCGCATAATTCCATCAAGTAAGGACTGCACATGACACGACCAAAGCAAACTATTCCTTGAAGATTATGAATAGGGATACGAAAACGAACTTCATCTTCAATTTTTACAAGGATAGTGTTTCCTTGTTTGGATAAATATGATCCCTGAGATGTAATGTACAATGTGTTTAGTAGGTGCTTCAACTCAATTACCTCCTATTCCACAGCTTTAATGCTTTGATCTAAATATTTACGCACACTCTTCTTCCCAGTCATAGTTGAAGGTAAACATATATCGAACATTGAACACCCTTTACATTTAGGAAGCAAAATAGCTGGAGGGGTAATACCTTTATTGATAAGTTCATGCAACCTTAGAGAAGCAGTTATAACTTGAGAACGCAATTTATTGTTAAAGCAAACCTCTAACCTGCGTCGGTCCCGGCCAAAATAGATAGCCCCATAAAGGATAGGCACTCCAAGCATCTCTTCAATACAAATAGCTTGAGCACAAAGCTGTATTTCATATCCTTCCTCGTGTCGCAATTTACCTCGTTTGTACTCGATAGGAATAGGTTGCCAGATATTTGGAGTATCTGGCAACTTGGGACTATTTTCATTTTGTTTTTTCTTGTGAAATTCCACTACATCAGCCTTACCTACAAGTCCAAGTTTTAAAGACCGCAAAGGTAAACTATGCGCAATACGAATTCCTCCAGAGAACTCAGAAGCAACTTTATCCACTTTGTCATGGAGGTTATCACCCTCTGCTGTAAATAAATTTTCCTCCCATTGCTGCTCGATAAGAACCAAAGCAGCTCTACGTTCACAAAACAATAAGTGTTGAAGTCCAGACAAAGGCAATAATTCTTCCTCGGAATACATGCCCTGTTGCTCCTCTCTTCAAATAATGATTGTTTTCTCCTCTGGATAAATAGACTGCAAGACACCCGCCATATACCCTAAAAAATCATCGTAAGCTAAATTCCACCAGTAGAGACCTGGATATCTCTCAAACTCTTGTATGTCATATTCCTTTGTTTTCCATAAATAAATAGCAACACTTGATTGTTGAATCATATTAAAATCAATTTTTTCATATTTTTTAAGTTGAGAAATAATATTTTCATCCACAACAGCAGTAATGGTGTTATCAGGTATAACTTTAAATTTTTCTTCTACTGTTGGAAAATCATAACTTCTTTCAGCTTTTTGAATTAAATAGCTAGAATCTTCTATTTCCTTTATACGCAATTCTCTTCTCATCGCTTCTGTTGAAAACTCTGAACTAACATTTCCTTCGTTGAAAAGTTCTTCAAGAACTCTGGAAGAAGATTTATATACAGGGTTATCTTTCAGTGGATCATTAATAATAAGTTTAAAATCCCATATTTCAGCATCAATTGTTTCTCCTTGTCGATTTACTCTTCCTCCAGTCTGAATAAGACTATTTAAGCTTGCACGTTCTCGAAATCCCGTACGAAAAGATAAATCTACTCCAGCTTCGACACATGAAGTTGCCACTAATGTCCAATCTGTATCATTTTTATTTTTTAATCTTTTTTTTATATTTTTCAATGTCTTTTTACGATCTTTAGGACAGAGAGCTGTTGATAAATGTTCCACTGCTAAGCGATTTTCGTTTTTAGGTCCTGCTAATTTACGCGCAATGACTGCTGCTGTTTGGACTGTGTTGACAATTAATAATCGGGGACCTGGTTGATCAGCGATCCCTCTTATAAGGCCTTCAAGGCCCATTTTTTGTGTCTTAGTCTTATAAGCAATACGTTTTGATTCAGCGCAAGCCACTTTTTTCCTTACTTTTTCAGGAATCAAATCAGGAACATTATTTTCAGAATTAGCATCTGAAAATTCTCCCAGCTCCCAAAAACGGTGAAGAGATCCTGAACCCAAAACAAGATGACATCCCCATTTATCACAGAGATGATTAAGCCATTTCCATGCTTGCGGCAAAAGATGTGTAGGCAATGCGGCATGGGCTTCATCAATAAAAATAGCTGATCCAGGAAGTTGATGTAATTTTCTAAGCGCGGAAGGAGAACCGCTAGCAAGCGTTTCAAAAAATTGAACAGCCGTCACAACTACTATAGGAGCACGCCACAAAAAAGAAAATTGTCTTGACTCTATGTCTTCAAATTCAGCCTTATGATGATGGGCTGCTACAACATCTTGCCGATGTTCATAAGGAGCTGTTAGAGCATTACGATATACTTCTACAGATTGATCAATGATATTAGTGAAAGGTAAAACAACAAAAATACGTCGGAGATTGTTATCTATCGCCGTATGAAGTAAATGCGCCATTACCGCAGTTGTTTTGCCTGTACCTACAGGACTATCACACGCATATATTTTGTATCCCGTTTTTGCATTCCGACATGATTCATAAACTTCATTGCGTATATTGGTACGTTGGTTTTTCTTCTCTTTTGACAAATTATCGACGTATTGATCTAAAAAAGCCAGACGTTCTTTTGCATTAAGCGACGGCCCCTTATAGGGTACTGGATTCTTATAATGTTGAGCAGTATCAGTATGATCAGCATCAACGAGGGCAGAAAGTAAAATACGAATATCTAATGGGGAAAAAGAAACTGGATTAAGCAATTTATTGTTAAGGGAAGAAGAAAGAGCCACATTATGAGTTCTTATATAGCTTGAGAGTTTTAAATCAGTTATATTTTTTACACATCGTCCATCTTCAAGTTGAACGTCGCTACGAAAAGCATTGCTGCTACCATCTTCCAAAATTACAAACTTATTAAAATTCGGAAGGCCGCTATGATGCGCAGCAACCAAGCAACCTGCTATTGGAGAATGTAAAGAAGGAGAACATAAATGTGCAGCGCCTGCATCTTGGTGGTCTATAGGTAGTTTCTTTTTAATTGCCCCTGAAGAAAGGACATCTTGGTTTTCTTGATCCAATTTACCGAGGTCATGAAAAGTAGCTGCAAGGCGAACAGCTGACATAAGCTGTTCGCCTTTACCATTATAATAATGAGCAGCCTTAGAAATATTATTTATTGCTTTAAAAACTACATTCTTTATATGATCTTTGTAGAGTTGTGCTGGAATTTGTTCTTCTTCGCGTGCACTATGAGCAAGAGGTTCCATAAAGTTACACTCTTTTCATTAAATCGCAACAACTTTTAACTCTGCTCTTTAATTTTTCTGAAAGATTTTCAGGAACGTTATATTCATCCCAGGAAGAAGACGGGACATTAGAATCTCCTTTTTTCTTTGGCATAAGAGCATCTATAATTTCAAAATCAGAGCAAGACCCTAAAGGAGAGGAATGCTCGACAAACCAAGCTTTCCGAATATTAACAAATGGCCTAATATAAGAAGCTGTATGAGTATATGCATAGGGGATTGTTCTTAACATTAAATTGATATCTCTCTTAGTGCAACCCGACTTAATCGCAGCCGTAGGATTCACGAAAAAAGGCATACAATATACACCATGTGGAACTATTCGGTAAGCAAGCGGAGCCATGCCCCTATCTTTTCCTTCTTGCACACCGCTCTTGTTAGTGTTCGTCATACGCTCAATATCAATAGGAGCAATAGAAAGACCTAATCCAAATTGAACTACTCCTGTTTTAATGGACGTTGAGGCTCCTTCTTCCAAAAAAGTATTGCCGAAAACTCGAGCATCCCAATATTTTTCTATGAATTTTCTCTCTTTTATTTCTTTATTTATCTCGTTTCTGTCTCTACCTCGGCTTTCAAGAATACAAAAATTATTCGAGTCCAATGCTGGTTCAAAACTGTTAGCCAATGACTTCCAGACTGGACCTTCTTTATTATCTATTAAATCTCTAAGCTTTCTTTTAAAAGAAACTGGAGAAAATTCCCCTCGTCCATCAGGACGCTGGCGAGGATCGCTACCTTGATCCGGATCTCCGTTAATATTAGAATTAACAACTTCAACTATAAGTAATCCTGTGCCCCTCATTATTTCTTCATTTTTAAATGTCATATTAATCCAGCCCCTTTCAAAATTATACTTTCTCTGAATCTTCTCTTATTCGAGCTATGTACCCCAATATCAGTTGAGCTTTATCAGCATCAATTGTCGTTTGGGGAACATTTAGGGCAACTTGACTTGATATATGTCCTAATTGATTAAGAGCCCATTGAGCAATTCCCAATGCTTTCCTTTTCTCCTCAAAATTCTTAGCCAAAGAGGGGATATCGTTTTTCTGGGTGGTATTAGCCCAAGCAGTATAAATAGGTAATTTTTCGCCTAAACGGACTAAAGCTTTTTCTGGATTTTCCAAAGCTATTGCAACTAATGAATTACCTAAAAGACGAGGCGGAATACCCCCATCTCTAACACAAATACAATATCCTTTATGGATTAGATCTGAAAGCGCAAGTATTTGACCAATTAAGAATGCAGGGTTATCCATACTAAATCCCTCCTTATTAGTTTTTTCTTTCAATTTAAAAAGCAATACTCCCACTATTTGGGGCAATAATGCTAAATTTTGTTTGGTGTTTTTATCTACCTTGAAAATTCCATCTCTTCGGTGATCTGCATGTCCCGCAGCAATCAATAATGACGAGCAATTAGCAATAAAGAGACGCAGTCCTAACGATGCAGCAAAACGTTTTTCATCTGCCTGATCTATAAATAAAGAAAGACCATTTTCCAAACTTAATCCATGAATAGACATAGATCGCCTTCCATCCTGTACCCACTTTAAATTTAAAGCCTGAATAATGTCTGATGGGAACAGAGAAGAATGTTTTATTTTGATTGGTTTTTCATCAGTTCCAATGTTTAAGTTTATATAAGGAAGATAATATGAAGCATTATTCCACTCCTTAGCAGCAAAGATAATATTATCTGCGGAATAATTTTTACTTATTAAGAGCTTTGTCCGAGCTTTATCCATTTTGGCGAGAGCTACAACACGCACTCCCAATGATGAATTTTGCGTTTTAAGTTCAGTAAGAGCTTCTATAACTCTTGAAGCAATAGCCTCAAATTGACTTTCTTTCTGCATTCCAGAATCATCACGGACTATTATTTGAGCTATCTCTATAGGCATTGAGGGAATTACAGATGGATAAGCAAATAAAATAGCATTTTTATAACCACAAATTCCAGAAATATCAGCCCATGTCTTTCCTTTACGCTCATCTTTAATAATCCACTCTAACGAATCTTTCATTAAACTACTACTTTGTTTAGCTATGGGGAAACTTTTAGAATCTATTTTTCCATAGCGCTTTTGACAGAGAGACTCCGAATTCATTGCTCTCAGAATGACGTCCCCTAATTTGGGCAAGCGAACTTTAGGCAACTTTGTTTTCATGTCTGAATTTGTCATTATATTTCCAAAAGCATCGTAACCAATAGATTTGCTTTGGTTATAAACTTGTTTTTTATAGGCGATAAGTTTATCATTCACTCTTCTTTGAACTTCTGTGTGGTTTGCGGGATATGTAAAAGATGTTCTATCTGAGAGTTCAAAAATTAGGGATATATTCTCTGGATTTTTTGAAGTGGAGACAAGAAGGGGATAATATTCTTCAAAAAGGTCTTCATTGGACAGCATTTTATTTCTTATCATTGTGTAAAAATTACTTTTAAAACTTTGAGAAGTAAGTTGATTTGTTCGTTCTATCAACGTCTCAAAAGATTTATCCTCTTCTGAAAACTCTCCAATAATTCCTCCTAATTCTTTTGCCCTTTTAAAACATTTTTCAAACTTTTTTAATCTCTTTTCTGACCAAAGATCTTCACATTCATCTTCTACATTTTTTATAAGATCTGATGCATTCTTTTTATTTTGGGATGAAGATTTAACAAAATAATTCTTGAGATTTTTTACCGCTTCATTAGCCATATCACTGTGGGGCTGCCAAAATGGGCAAACATTAAAAGAAGGGAAAGATTCTCCATTTGCAGGTTCCCATTTTCTAAACGATTGTCTCATCTTTCGGTCAGCGATAGACTCTATGTCCACTATTGATCCATCTTGATTCAAAAACAACATGAAAGTAATACTTCCTTTTGGACACGTACGATAATCTGTATCCCAAGGTTTTAAAGCTATTCCTGCTTTACTCAAGCTGTTGCTAAGATCTATTAATTCATTGAGCATAGGATAAAACTCCTTTCTCCACTTTTGCCTTTTGAAGAAACTGCGGGCACCATGCTGAGCTTTGTCCTTCTGGAAAACACGTGTAAAGCATGCTGGGGATAGTAAAATTAAGATCTTCGCAAACAGTAGTTTTTGAACGGAAAGGCCCAACATAATTTGGAACAAATTCTTTCCAACCAAGGAAAGGAGTGTAGTAACATCGTCCTCTTTGTAATCGACGATTAAAAATAGCTTGATAAGCATGTGCACCGTTTGTCGTCCCCTTTTTTTGCCGCCCTAGATTTCCATGCATATCATATCCTTGAGGAGAAGACATCGGAACTGCGTAAAGACGATAACAGACGTCGACTAAAACGGTAGCGAGGAGTTGGAAAGTACCATGTGGTATGATTTTTGCTTTTCTTAGTGGACCAGTGTAGTTTGTATGATAGTGGTGATAAACAATTGGGCTACAAATTTCAACTTTAGTTGGTCTAATTTCAGCCCATTGACTAAAAAGAATACTCTCAAAGATTCCTTTTGAAGCAGCAAAAGTTGGGACTGGATAACTAATCGGAGCATCTCCGGTATCAGGTCTTGTCCACATTGCAGTGGGACCTGATATTTCTAGTTTAACTTCGTAGTTCTTCATGATATTATAAGTTCACCTCTTTTCTTTATTTGCCCATAATAATTAAGTAGACTCTCTTATAAAGATTAATTATCATAGATACGAAATATTGTCAATCTATTCATAATGAATCAACAAGAAACTTTCGCCGGTTTTTTCGTGGCGTGGATTGAAATTACTTATTATTCAGGGCTAATATAGTTTCGCCGCAAGACCTGTGGAAGAGATTTTGATAAATTCTTCTACAGGTCTTATTTCTCTCTGTTTTATACTCCCAAACAAAAACGCTGGCCTCGAATTTGAGACCAGCTTAACTATTTTTCTACTTATACGGCAACGCGCTAGTCGATAAAAATTGCCTTAGCCCCTTACATAGTTCAAGCTATTTTCCTACTTTTGATAAACCCGGTTAAGATACTTTTCCCATTTGCCCTAAAACAAGGTGATGACCACGACTACAAGTCAATAAACAAGCATGATTGCCGCATAACATTCAAAGTATCTATACGAGTTAGATGCTTTTATTTTGGCTTCCCCATCATTTCGGTAACTCCAATAGCAAAGACCATCGCCGTCCCCCTCTTAAGAGCCATTATCAGATTATTGTTCAATGATGGCAAAGCAATTCGTCCTGTTTGAGGTAATATAATTCTCCACGCTACCTAGAAATTAGTCATACCTACCGATAATCCCACCTCGAATTGCCCCTCCTCCACAGCAGAAATAAAAGACCTTATAATCTCAGACACGTAAGAAGAAATATTCAAGGCTATCGTCATAGAGGCTGCAACAAAAGTCCCCATCCCTCTAAGTGGGATAATGAAGAAATGAGACAATCCAAAATAAATAAAAAATTGTAGATGGGCCAGAACACTGGCAAAAAGAAAAAAAAGATGACCTCCCTGTGGAAAAGTTGCTAGAAAAAAGGAAACCCGGTCACTCCATATAAAGAGGAGTCCGTTTCATATAAAAGCATTGGTCTCAAAAAAGAGGAGAAGCCAAATATGAGTACACTTCAAAGCTTTCTTGGGAACTGCTCTTGTCTTTTAATCTAATTTTTGTATTATAGAATATATGCAAATTATTTTATTTTTTTTACAAAAGAAACAGTTTCAAAATACAACATTTTTTGTCGTTCTTGTTTTTTAGGGAGAGTTGATTTCATGGTTTGCTCTGAAAATCGAATTCTCAGCTTGCTCAGTTTATGGGGTAAGGCAATAAATGAAAATTCAAATTCGACTCTTAATAATTTGTCATATCATCCCCTGCTCTTCCATATGCTTGATGTGGCAGCTGTTGCAGGAGCCTTATGGGATTATTCTTTAAAGCTACCGTTAAAGGAAAGAGTTGAAAAATCCTTAGGAGCTCATTCTCGAATCAAGATCATGTTCTTTTCCGGCACCCACGACATCGGAAAAGCCTCGCCCGCTTTTCAAAAAAGAATTCTCAAATTATCTAAGAATATACAACTTCTTTTTTCGACAAATGATAAGAACCGCCCCCACGGTTTCATTTCCGCTAACGTTTTGAGAAAGATACTCGGCCCATCTTCCGGAGTTAATATTTTCTCGCAAATAACAGGAGGGCATCACGGGGTCTTCCCAAGAGCATCAGATCTCAAAATGGGTAGAGACACTCTTGGAAACAATGATTGGGAAGAAATACGCAGATCCATATTGAAGGAATTTATGAGGACCTTAGACCCAGATCTGAACGAAGAGATAAAAGATATCCCCTCAGTTAAGGATCCTGCTATTGTTCCTATTCTGGCTGGTTTTATTTCCATTGCGGATTGGATCGCTTCAAATCAAGATTACTTCCCATGTATAGCTGAATATAAAACGAAAATCAATGTTCATATTTCAGATTATTGGGAGAGAGCAAAAAAACAGGCAAAAGAAGCACTCGAAAGCCTTGGCTGGCTACCCGCTGTCAGCTTTGCCGAGGAAAAACTGTTTGAAGAGGTGTTTAAAGGGTTTGAACCAAATGATCTTCAAAAGATTTCGGCTAAACTAATCTCGAATGAGAACTCCCCCTACCTAATGATTCTTGAGGCTCCCATGGGGCGCGGCAAAACAGAAGCCGCATTGTATTCCGCAGATGTGGCAATGTGCAGGGGGCTATCCTCTGGCATGTATATTGCAATGCCAACTCAGGCAACAGGGAATGCCATGCACAGGCGAGTTTTGGATGATTATCTAAGACACCGCGGTCATAAGGGCAAGCTCAACCTTCAACTTGTTCATGGAGACTCTCTTCTTGTAAAAAAATCCATGATCAACAAGGAAGGAGAGATACCAGAATACAGCCTGACGAATATTTCGGAGAATGATGATCTAGAAGCTCAATCCTGGTTCACTGCTAAGAAACGTCCCCTTCTTGCTCCCTTCGGAGTTGGAACTATCGACCAGAGTCTTTTGAGCGTGCTCCAGACAAAACATTGGTTTGTTCGCCTCTTCGGTCTTGCAGGCAAAGTTGTAATCTTCGATGAAGTGCATGCCTATGATGCCTATATGAGCTCTATCCTCGAACGTCTTCTGCATTGGCTAAGCGAGCTCGACTGTACTGTTATTCTGCTCTCTGCAACTTTACCAGAAAACAAAAGAATAAAACTGGTTGAAGCCTATTCTGGGCGAACTGATGGGGAGTACAAACGTTACCCCAGAGTTACTTTGGCCAAACCTCGTCATTACCTCGACTCCGAGTCTAGCAACCCGCCCTTCTGCACGGAATTACCCTTGGGGGAAAACAAGGACATTGCTATCGCCTTTATGGAAAACGATTTGGCTAGTTTGGCATCTAAGCTTAAAGAACAACTTGTAAATGGGGGATGTGCCGCTGTTATTTGTAATACTGTAAACCGCTCTATCGAGGTCTTCCGCTACCTTAATGAAAAACTTATTGAAACAGAATGTCACCTTTTTCATGCACGCACTCTTCGCAAGTGGCGACGGGAAAAAGAAGAGGAGGTGCTGCATAAGTTCGGAAAGGGGAAAATAAATGATGGAGGGTTTTTCGAAAACCCCTCTCGGCCTTTCAGGTCTGTTCTTGTTGCTACCCAGGTAATTGAACAAAGCCTTGACCTTGATTTCGACATTCTTTTTTCGGAGATCGCTCCGGTTGATTTGTTGCTTCAACGTTGTGGACGAATGCACCGTCATAACCGTAAGCGTCCGAAAGACCTCGAAAAGCCCAAACTTGTCATTCTTTGTGATGCAATCTCGACCAATCTCCAGCCCGATTCCTTCGGACAAGGTATTGAGTGGGTTTATGACCGCTACATACTTTTAAAGACTTGGCTTACCCTTAGAAATAAAAGGAAAATCCAGCTGCCAGCAGATATCGAAACCCTGGTCGAGTCAGTTTATGGGAAGTCTTTTCAAACTAACGATATGGTTTGGGAAAAGGCTCTAGCTAAAGCTAAAAAAACGATAACTTTTAATTTGAATGAATCTCGCAAAGCTGCGAAAAGGTTATTGGTAACCCCCCCTAGAAACCCTCAAGACATGATTGAAGAATTTAACGATCAACTTGTAGACGATGAAGCCCCAGAAACTCATAAGAGCCTTAGAGCAGCTACACGCGAAGGTGCCCCCTCTATTACGGTTATATTCCTCCCTTATAATATGCCACTTATAGAAAATCCTGACGTCGAGGAAGTCCAAACTCTGATTGATTACTCTGCGAAGATCAACCATCTGGGAATTTACCATGAACTGTTAGAGAAATATGAGCCACCCCAACAATGGAAAAGAAATGTTAACCTTAGGCATACACGCCTGCTAAGACTTGATAAGGAGAATAGAATTCTAGTGGGGAACTATTTATTGTCAGTGGATAAGAATTTGGGAATCGTTATTGAAAGGGATGGTGAAAATCATGGAAGGATTCAACCTCATTGATGAACCATGGATTCCATGCATTGATATGAATGGTAGGACCGTTGAGTATGGAATCAGAGATACCCTTCTTCAAGCTCATCTCTTAAGAGAGATTTTCGATGACTCGCCGCTCGTAACTGTTTCAATTCACAGATTGCTTCTTGCGATTCTTTTTAGAGCATTTGAAGGCCCCAAAGATTTTGAATCTTGGAAGAAACTTTGGGAGGGAAAAAGCTTTAAAAGAAGCAATCTGACTGATTACATAGAGAAATGGGAATCACGATTTGACCTTTTCAGCCAAACTCATCCCTTTTACCAGATGAAGGGCTTAGAAACGAGAAAAGCCGTAACGGTAACCAGGCTTGCAACAGAATGCTCCAGCGGCAACAACACAACACTTTTTGATCATTCTACAGACATGGATCGAGTCTTCTGGGCACCACCTCAAACAGCAAAGTGGCTGATAGCCTGTCAATCTTTTGCTTTGGGGTTTGGGAAAAGTAGAAATGCAACGATAAAGGGAAAAGAAGAAAAGATTCCCTATTCAGCAGATGGCATCGCACTAAGAGGAATGTGTGTTTGGCTACAAGGGGAAAATCTGTTCGACACATTGATGATCAACCTAATTCCTAACGATAACGAATCGCTCCCCCCTTGGGAGCTGGAAGACCCTCATGTTTATAGAGATAAGTTAGATGGCAAAAAAAGGAAAACATATTCTTCCTTCGGCTTAGTCGATCGATTGACTTGGCAGAGTAGGCTTATACTGCTTTTACCAGAACACGGAACCGTTTCTAATATGTATTTCACACAAGGGCGATCTGCGGACAAATCTCCCGGTGACCCGATGAAGGTCTACAGAGCTTCCATTAATGAAGGCATTTCCCCTTTATCTTTCAGTAGCACAAAGGCAACATGGAGGGAAGCTCATTCAATTATGATGATTCCTCTACCCAATAGTAATGAGCATAGGCCTGAGTGTTTCAATCTTGTGGCAAGAATCAGACTCTCTGGAATACTTGAGCAACAGAAACATTACTTAATTAATGTGGCAGGACTAGCTTCTGCTCCTGGAAAAGCCGGAAAGTTTCTGCTTTGGAGACAAGAGCGTATGCCAATTCCTGCATCGATACTGATAAACGGCGATCAAATTGAAAGGATTGGGAATCTATTACGGAACTCAGAGTTGACTGCGGGTGAGTTAAGAAAAAGAGTGTACAGGATCGCCAAGCTCTACATTGCCCCTGATTCAGAAGTTCCCGGGAGCAAACAACCAGATTCTAACGAAGTTATCAAAATCTCCGATGCCATAAATCCTTGCCATGCTTATTGGTCTCGTTTAGAAGAACATTTTTTTCCACTGCTCAGAGAAATTGCAGGTGATTGGGACAAAGAAAAAAACGAGTGGAAACCAGATGGCGAACAACTAGCAACCATTGCATGGAGAAAAGCTCTAAAGAAAGAGGCTCAACGTGCGCTGGAAGAAAGCATCCGTGCACTTGGAACTACTGGCCGAGCCATTCAGGCTGTGGCAAGGGTTCGAACCAACTTTTATGATTGGAATCCTGAATCTAGCTTTAATCACGACACCAATATAGAAGGAAAGGAGGTAGAAGGAAATGAGTCTTGATGAAGGGCAAAAACGCTTTATCGGCTACCTCTTGAGCTTGGCTGAAAAGGATAAAGAGAATCGGGGTGCTCTCGCTGAGTTGCGCAGCGGTTTGGGAAAAAGTCCGGGTAAAATGGCGAAAGTTCACAGGCATGTTGTACCTTTTTTGCCCGAGGAAAAATATGACGATGATTGGTATTACCTTATTGCAACTCTTTTTGGGGCCTTTCCTGAACATTGCGCAGGAATCAGCCTGGCGAAAGCATTTAATTCCTTAAAGACCAAAAGCGAAAGTATGGAAACCCGTTTTATAGCGTTACTAAATGCACACCCCGACAACGTAGGGGATCACCTTCGACATACTATAAGTCTTTTAAAAACCAATGAACAACCCTTCGATTGGTTCCTTCTTTTTGATGACATACTTCATTGGGATAACCCCAGCGGTTTCGTTCAGATGAAGTGGGCTCGTGATTTTTACCGCAACGAACCTTCAACTGATTTTTTTGTTACCACCGATAAAGGCTAATCAACAGAGACAAAAGGAGGAAAAAGAAATGAATGATAACGGCATCAAGATTGAAGTGCACCTGATCCAGAATTTTGCTCCTTCAAATCTTAACCGTGATGACACTGGACAGCCTAAAAGCGCATTTTTTGGGGGGGTTAGAAGGGCTAGGATATCCAGCCAGTGCGGGAAGCGGGCAACCCGACAATGGTGGCGGGGAAATGGAATAATAGCTGTTGGAGAAAGAACAAAGTTACTTAAGACAAAATTGTTCAATCACTTGAAGGTTGAAGGAAGAACTGACGAGCAGATCGGGAAAGCCGTGGATACTTTCATTTCTCAGTTCTATTCTAAGATGGACGGCAATAAAACTGCCGTACCAATCTTTGTCAGCAGAAATGAAATAAATGAGGCACAACGCTTAATTGAACAACATTGGGAGATCCTTTCGGAGGGTGAAAAACTCGGTCCTAAGGATTATAAAGAAGTCTCAAACACCCTTGATAAAGCAATGTTATCTGCAGACATAGCCCTTTTTGGCAGAATGCTGGCAGAACAACCTGGGCGAAACACAGACGGATCCTGTCAAGTCGCCCACCCGATCTCAACACACAAAGTCGATATGGAAATGGACTTTTATACCGCCGTTGACGACTTGAATCCAGAGGGCGAAACTGGGGCAAGCATGATGGGCGTTGTAGGGTTCAACAGTGCTTGTTTTTATAGGTACGCCGTTATAGATCGTGATCAACTTGCCAGGAATCTTGCGCGAAAAACAGATAGAAAGAATGGAACATGGGTAGAAAATCTCACCAAGGAAGACTTTCAGGAAGCTGATAAGGTAATAAAGGCCTTTCTCGAAGCCATGGTCTACGCAATTCCGACAGGCAAGCAAAACTCATTTGCCGCCCAGAATCTCCCCTCCTTTGGTCTATTTATCAAGCGCCAAGGGGGGATACCGATCTCACTGGCTAATGCTTTCGCAAAACCAGTCAGGGCAAATAGAAATGACGACGATCTTATTGGACTGTCAGTGGAAAGGCTCACAACACACTGGCAAGATCTGCAAAAATGCTATGGCAACCAAGGAGTAGTCAACACTACATGCTTTCATATAGGGCAGGAGACCCGATTGAATGCCCTGTCGACCTCCGATCGCGGCAGTGTCGAAGCTGCGATTGATGCGGTCATGGAGGATGCAAAACAGTGAAGAAGCAAGTCTATACACTACTTTTGAAACTCGAAGGTCCTATGCAGTCATGGGGATATCGCAGTCGCTTTGACCAACGAGATACAGCATTGGAACCTACCAGAAGTGGAGTTATTGGGCTTATCTGTGCCGCCATGGGTATTGCCAGGGAAGAAGATATTTCGCAGTTTGAATCAATAAGAATGGGTGTCAGAATTGATAAAAAAGGACGAATTGAACGAGATTACCATACGGCTCTAAACGTAATAAAAGCTGATGGAAGCGGTTCTGATACCGTAGTGTCCGCCAGAGATTATCTCGCAGATGCTTCTTTTACCGTAGGACTCCAGTCTGATGACAAGAGTTTACTCGAAAATATATTCTATGCGCTGTGCAACCCGACATGGTTTTTGTTCCTTGGGCGTAAGGCATTCCCTCTTTCTTGTCCCCCAGTCATCAATCCTCGCGAAAAATGCCTAAAAGAGGGAGCTTTAGAAGAGACGCTCTTAGATGGACTTTCAAATAAACGCATCGTACTAGAATCCTCTGAAGGTTCAAGGGTGCAAAATGACTGGCCTGTCTGTTTTCATAAACGCCAGTTCAGACCACGCCATCTTCGAGATTGTTTCGATAAAGAAAGGAAGAGGAAAAATGAATAATACGATGCCAAACACTCTCTATCTATCCCGCCTTTTCCTTAACCCTTATTCCAGACAGGTCTTTTCTGAATTGCCACATCCCTATGAAATGCATCGAACTCTGATGAGAGCATTTCCAGACGTCAAAGGAAAGAATACATCCAATGCCAGAGAAAAGCATAAAGTTCTGTTTCGAGTAGAACCCCATGTCGAGAATGGACATGTCAAAGTATACGTTCAATCTTGCTATGAACCAGACTGGACCACCCTCGAAACATTTAAAGATTATCTGTGTCCAGATATCGGGATTGCTGCCTACGAATGCAAGAACGTAATGCCTATATACCAAAACATCAAGAACGGCCAGATTGTATCATTTCGTTTGCGCGCAAATCCTACGAAACGCATTGCAAAGCTAAGCGATGAAATGAGAGGAAAAAGAGTAGAATTACAGAAAGAGGAAGAACAGATCAGCTGGCTCATCCGTAAGGGGCAAGGTTTGGGGAAGGAGAACCACGGGGGATTTGAGCTGCTTATGAGGGAAACTGTTAATTCTGATGGGGCCAAGGTTCTTATTCCAAAAATGAATGTTTCTCACGAAGGGAAATGTATAAATCGCAAAAAGGCAGGCCACACTGGAGGCTATGTAACAACTCACATGGCAGTATTATACGAAGGCCTTATAAGGGTGATTGATAAGAATAATTTTCTTAAAACTTTAATAAACGGCATTGGACCCGGAAAAGCCTTTGGTTTTGGGCTCCTTACGATCGCACCATCACATTTCATGGAATCGGATGATTTCAAATGAGAGTCCGAAACTTGCATATCTTACCAAAGTTCCGTGACGGGTGGAGCTATCTTTACGTGGAACATTGTCGGATCGACCAAGATTCCAAAGCGATAGCCATTCATGATGTCAATGGAAAAGTTCCCGTTCCCTGTGCCAATCTCGGGTTATTGATGTTAGGCCCGGGTGTATCAATTACTCATGCGGCTGTTTCAGTGCTTGCGGATCATGGTTGCCTTATTACCTGGACTGGAGAAGGGGGGATAAGGTTCTACGCTGCCGGTATGGGAGAAACCAGAAGCGCTTCAAATTTTTTGCACCAAGCTAAAATGTGGGCAGATCCTGAATCAAGAATAGAGGTTGTCAGAAATCTCTACCAAATACGCTTTGCAGAAAAACTTGATTCTTCCCTTAGTATCAAGCAAATAAGGGGTATGGAAGGGGTAAGGGTGCGTGACGCATATGCTAAGGCCTCAAGGGAAACAGGGGTCGAATGGAAGGGGAGAAATTACCAACGAAACGAATGGTCCTGTGCTGACCCTGTTAATAGAGCATTATCGACCGCCAATTCATGTCTCTATGGTATTTGCCATACTGCTATTGTATCTGCAGGATTCTCCTCTGCCCTTGGCTTTATCCATACCGGCAAGATGCTGTCCTTTGTTTACGATATTGCAGACCTTTACAAAACAGAGATCACTATCCCCGCTTCATTCAAGACAGTAGCTGAAGAAGAAATTACTGACCTTGAAAGAAGGGTGCGTTTATCCTGCAGGGATAGGTTTGTAGAAACTCGACTTTTGGCTCGTATAATTCCTGACATTCAGAAAGCACTTGGTTTGAACAACTTAACCATAACAGAGAATAAGGATCCCGACTGGGAAATGGCTTTGCCAGGATCTCTGTGGGATCCTGAAAATGGAAAGGTTGAGGGAGGGAAAGTATACCTCCCTGGTAAAGAGGAAGGGGAATAAGTAATAATGGTTATCCTCATTCTGGAAAGGGTTTCAAAAAGCCTGAGAGGAGAATTATCGAGATGGTTCCTCGAGCCTAAAGCGGGCGTCTTTGTTGGTAGAGTTTCGGCAATGGTTCGGGACAAACTATGGGAAAAAGCATGCAAACAGTCTAAAGATGGTGGTTGTTTAATGATCCATACCACAAATAACGAACAAGGTTTTAAGATTCAAAGCTGGGGCCAAACGACCAGATCGGTTGAAGACTTCGAGGGGCTTTTTCTTATAAGAATCCCGTAACCAAGCCTTTTTCTTAAGTATTGTCCCCACACACGTGGGGGTGAACCCGCTTGAGAGCCTTCGAATTGATTCTTCTGCAGATTGTCCCCACACACGTGGGGGTGAACCGGAAGGTCGTGAACTAACGCTTCGGCTTGAAGAATTGTCCCCACACACGTGGGGGTGAACCGTCTACGTACGTTACCGCCCACAGCACGCCAGGATTGTCCCCACACACGTGGGGGTGAACCGGGGCCCAATTATAATAAATCGCAAGTCCTTCACATTGTCCCCACACACGTGGGGGTGAACCGTCTGACCGTCCTATACGGAATCCCGAGAGTTCATTGTCCCCACACACGTGGGGGTGAACCGTTTTCTATTTCGTGTGTTTTGGAACCCTCAAAATTGTCCCCACATACGTGGGGGTGAACCGGCAAACCCAGTGCTGGCCGCTCGTGGTTTCGCATTGTCCCCACATACGTGGGGGTGAACCGGAGGATTTAATTCCCTTCGGGAAGGCGGTTAAATTGTCCCCACATACGTGGGGGTGAACCGCCGTCAAGCTACATTTCAGCCATTCTAAGAAAATTGTCCCCACATACGTGGGGGTGAACCGTTTATCCTGAATCACCATTTTCGCGATGGTTTATTGTCCCCACATACGTGGGGGTGAACCGGAATCGAAGCCGCGCCATTGGTGCCAAATGCAATTGTCCCCACATACGTGGGGGTGAACCGGCCGAGCAAATTTTGGTCCACAAATTCCTTGCCGTACACTTCTATGGCCTCGGCCTCATTAATCTTGATTCCGCCCTTGTTCGCAGCCCTTTTCATCGAATTGAGAGTGCTGTATCCTCTTGACTCCTCAAGCTCGGTTTTTATCTGCTCGTTCAGTTCAAGTCGGCGCTTCTTGAGGTCTTTTGCGGAAGGGACCTTCCCCACGTCTTCAACGGCCTTCCCGTTCGCTATTGCATGTCTCGCCAGACTCTCAAGCGTCGTTTCCGTTGCCGTTTCGTACCCAGCCATATTTCGCGCGATTTCTATCTCTTCATCGGTAGCAAGCAAACGGTTGAAGATATCCTTCGCTTCGTCTGATAACGCTATGTCCTCCCCAGCCTCCTGAGATAATCCCACAATATCCTTATAAATACTCACAAGCCATGACCGGAAGTTCCTGAATACCCGCCTCAGCCCCTCAGAAGGGGCTTCTCCGCTCATCAGGTACGCTTCGAAGGTCCGGGCGAACTTCTCATGGGCCTCGGTTCGCTGTTCTTCGGTAAGGGTCGCCCAATCCTCAACGCCAAGCCACTCCTGAACAGACTCCAGATCCTCTGCAGCCTTCTCATTCTCAAGAGCCAGGCTGCGAAGATCCTCTAAAAAGACGTGTCCAGTCTCGTGAAGCAATGTCGACCTATCAGCGGACTCGAAGAGGTTGATCACGGTCTCCCTTGAGCTGAAAGATGTGGAGCCACGGGCCTTGCCTTGGTAAAACGATGGGAATTGTTGTTTTAGTTTGACAAGGTCAGCCTCTGTCTTTATAATTTTATTAGAAGAGTCCTGGTTGGGGGTCACCGCTGGCGGCAACAAGATGCCAGTCCTGTATTCCCAAGCAGAGCTCTTTTCTTTATCTAGATAAAGCAGGTTCCCCGTCTTGATCTGCTTCGCAAACCAATCGTCTGAGGGAACCCCCTTCTTCTCCTTTCCATAAATGCTCGCTAGCTTGTTGATATCAATCTTACTCACTCTTCCCTTGCGATCTAGATGCATCGCAGCCACGACAGTAGCGCCGTTCTCGTCCTGCAGTTCAAGCATTGCGACAAGCCCTCGATACTTACCACCTGCCTGAGACTCAAAAATAGCAATAGGTTCGGCAAGAGCCATGGGGATTTGTTTCAATAACTCAGGAGTGACGTTGTGCTCTTTGCGGATCTTCTTTATTTTGCCAGCATCCATCTTAACCGGAAGGACTCTTGCCCCCACTAAGTAAAACACCAGTGGCGTTGTCATCACCGGGACCTGGTCACGGGGGTTAATCTCGCCCGCCAACGCGCGGTCCACCGTCTCTCCCCATGCCTTTATATCCTGTCGTAGTCGTGTCTCCGCCTGA
>ENA-UOOM01001044-UOOM01001044.1-fermentation-metagenome-genome-assembly--contig:-NODE-1044-length-28203-cov-51.567039_pt1 | contig 28203 bp, 32 predicted proteins | sample MGYA00245781_ERZ724031 | MGnify/ENA primary metagenome ERZ724031 (study PRJEB28704, sample SAMN03018317) | fermentation metagenome | biome: anthropogenic terrestrial biome; feature: soil... | reverse complement strand
AAAAAGTCTCAAATTAGAAGATTTGACATTATAATCACTTGAAAATCAAATATCATATTTTACAAAACGACTTGTTGAAGTGGGCTCATATTTTATTTCTTAGTTCGAGTACAAAATAATACATGATAAACCCTAATTTGTACCTCATAGAATCATCCGGTTACGTAATAATCCTTTATCCATTTTTTGCCCCTTGACACGTATTTCATTTGCCTCTACATTTGTATGAAAAGCTATTGATTTAAAATTCTTTCACGATGAAAAAGTTTATTGGTTTCATTTTCGTTATTGGTCTGATTACTCTAGGTTCCTGTAGTGATGAGCAGGACAATATTGAGGTTATCGAAGTGATTGAACCAACTGTCGTCAGTATGGAGCACCAGGATCTTTCTTCATCATCGGTAACATTAAGTGCCAACATCGCTAATGATGGCGGATCAGCCGTAAACAAGTGCGGTTTTCTATTATCAGAAACCAATCCTGGCAAACCATCAACAGACTGGGGAACAAATTATAGCTGCGAAAATGGGGCAAGTGAATTCAACAAAAAGATTGAAGGGTTGAAGGAAAACACTACTTATTACTATGTTGCCTATGCTTCCAACATTAAAGGGTACGGGTTTTCATCCGTATCATCATTTACAACCCCAAAAAAGGATTATTCCGGAGATGGGAAAATTCCAGTTAAGCTAACAAAGCTCACTTTAAACTCTATGGAGTACTCTGCCGATGGATTTGAAAACTCAGATGGAGCCAAGTATAAATACAAGATGAGTTTCACAGTAGAGGTGGAAGTGTGCGATTATGAAAGCATAAGCAGGGCTGGCTTCATGATCGGAGGAGCAATCTGGCATTGGGATAACCCAAGTGAAAACAAAATCAACTCATGTTCAATGATAACTTTAGGAGACAGCCCGACATTAAGCGTTACTGTCACAGCATATGCCAGGATGAAGGATGGATCCGACTACGAAGGGAATGTAGAAACGCTCAGTGCAACATATGGCAATAACAATAACGAAAACCCAGGCAGTGGCTCAAATGAGAACACCATTAAAACCAATAGGGCTGAGTACACTTACGCTTGGACCGAATATAAAAACTTCGACGGAGTGTTTAGCTCCTACGAGACTATGAAATCTCATTTAAACAGATATGGGTTGTTAATCTATAAAAATGGAAACTCTTACTACTGGGAAGATTTCAATAATATCAAACACACTGTTTATCCCAATCGTGATTATAAGAAAGTGGTTTACGATTATTATTCTTATATGGGCAACAAGTATAATGGGTATAAAACACAAACAGCTTACTTATATATGAATTTCCGGTTCTCTCCCTTTTAAACGTAAGTTGGTGATTGCTTTATAACAACCGAAATTTCTCATGTACATTCGTCAGGTAATTCCGTGATATGATGAGCCCCTTTTCATTATCGAAGGGAGGCAGAAGAAAGCAGGCCTTCCCCTTTATCGAGCAAACATGGTCGATGTTAATAATGTGGTTACGGCTTATTTGGACGAACAACGAAGAGAAGGATAATATGTGGTCCGACTTTACAGTTCTCCCCAACAATACGCGTTTACCGTTTGCCAATGCGGCTTCCCATTGACGCCTCCCGTTCGAGTAGGAGAAATAGCCCACCTGGTTCACACGAACCATTTGGTATCCTGTAATATCGGGAATCATGAATGCCTGATGGGATGGCAACAACTCTGATAATGCCCTCTCGAGGGGTACTGCTGTAGTCATATCTCTTGCTACCTGCCCGAAAAAACGGCGCATGATGGTCGAAAACTCTTCCTGTGCATAGGGTTTAAGCAGATAGTCGAACGCAGACTCTCGCAACGCATCAAGCCAGTACTTCTGGTAGGAAGTGTAAAATACCACTTTCATCGGCCACCTCACACGAGGTTGTATCTCGCGTAGCAGTTCCAAACCGCTCATATCCGGCAACTCAACATCCAGAAACAATAAATCAGGTTTCTTGTCAATCACTAGCTTGATTCCACTTTTAGCCGTGTCTGCCTCTCCCATGAGGGTGACCTCCGGATAATCGGCCAGAGATTCCCGTAAACTATGTAGACAAACCGGCTCATCGTCGACGGCTACAGCAGTAAATCTTTTTTTATCCATTTCCAGAGATTATGTAACTGTTTACCAATATTTATAATTGTCAGGTATAAAAATAGTCACCCTTGTCCCACCTTGCTCTTCCATTCCCGAACGAAGGATATTGAACTGTATCTTTTCACTGTTCTCCCGGTTAAAAAGGTCGATTGTCTGATACAACACTTTAAGTCCGGTCCCGGTCCCGGTTGATGAACCCATCAACAGCTCCTGATAACCCGTCCCGTTGTCAATGATCTCGATTCTTGTTCCTTCCCCTTCCTTCCGGACTTGCAATTCAAGCTTCTTTTCACCGGCAAGAGGACGCAATGCATGCTTGATTGCGTTCTCCAATGGAATCTGAATTATCATGGACGGAAGCGACACCATTTCTGTATCAACATGTGGATCAATATTCCAATCAAGCTTAAAATCGGGACCAAGGCTCTCTCTTTCCAGGTTGATGTATGCTTCTACAAATTCTAACTCCTGGTTTAATGTAACTTGTGCCTGGTCGGTCATCTCGAGGCTTCTACGCAGGAGCAACACCAGTTTCATCAGGTTAGCCGGGTGAGATCCATTGTCGGAACTGATCTCCCGGTTGAGCACATTGAACATGAAATGTGGGGAGATCCGGTTACGGATATTGGAGAGTCGCAACTTGGTTATTTGATCGTGGAAGCTTAACCTTTGCAGCTCTTTTTGTCTCTTCATCGCAATATAGACGCTTGCCATAATAGCTGAAATGAGCAGGAATGCCATGACAAATATATAATTTCTCATGCGAAGCGACCGGATGTCGGATGCTTGCCCCATGATAAGCATCTCTCTCTTTACCAGGGTTGTATCCTGTCTGTAACGCATATCGATTTCGGCAACACGCATTTTTGCCCTCTCCGAACGAATAGAATCTTCCATCACAAGATTTTCTTGCAGGCAGGCATATGCCTCCTTAAAATTCCCTGTTCGCGCATGATACTGTTCAATGTATTTGTTACGAAGGATGAGAAAAGTGGGTTCAATAGTTAAATTTGTAACCTTACCCTCAAGGTAGTGGCGCGCATGTTGTGGATTGTCGGCTTGCAAAGCTAATCCGGCCTTAAGGGTATTGATATGATAAAGCAATGGCTGCTCATTAATGGCAGAGAAGTATTTTTCCGCTTCATTCAGGTAATGGTATGCCGAGTCGGGTTGGTTCAGATGAAAAAAGATCTCCCCTATATTGGCATTGGCAATATTTAAACTTAGTATGGATCCTTCTCCCGATAACAAAGTTATTCCTTTCTTGTACCAAGACAAGGACTCCTGTAACTCACCCGCAAAGAAGTAACAGTTCCCTCTGCAATTGCAGTAAAAGAATTTTTCATTCAACGTTCGGCCTTCGAAATCCTGTTCGGCCAAACAGAAATAGTAATCAGACAGTTCAAAATCACGCAATTCCATATACAACTGCCCTAAGCCGGTATATATCGGAAATCCCAGTTGATCAGCCACACCTATTGAATCTGCAACTGAGAGTGCTTTTCGGTAATAGAAGGCGCTATTTACAAAATCGCCATTTCTCATATGCATATCGGCAATGTTTATGGAGAGATCAGGGATCTTCTCTCTCTTACCCGTTAATTCATAATAATTCAGAGCATTGGTGAAGTAGGTAAGTGCAGAATCTTGATCCCTGTACAAAGCAAAGCAATTACCTATTGTATTGTATGATGAGGTGAGGAGTTGGTAGATTTTGATGTTTGGCACCTGCTTGTTCGCGTAAGCGACAACTTTTTCGGCGAAATGGCGCGTGGAATCGATCTGATCGTTTACAAAGTATGTCAGACTGTATGTTTGTAGAGCTTTATAGTAGTCCAGGCTGTCGTTGGTATTATTCATGGCATCTCGTAACAGGCTTCGGGAGTAGGCGTTGTTGCAGTAAAGAGAATCCATAGCCTCAGTAATGATGGACTCCATTGTTACATCCATTTTTGCAGGTTCCTTGCTGCAGGTTAACATCAATAAGGGGATTAGGGGGCTGAGTATATATTTAAACATCACATATCTCAATTAAGGTAGCTGAGTAAAAGAGTTAAATATTTTTTATTTATCTGACAATTAAAGGCAAAAACTTAAGTTTGCAGTTGCATAAACAAAAAGAGTTTAATCCCTTAAAGGGTCAAACATTAAATCCAATGCGAAGTTAATCAAAAACAATGGACTTGCAAACTTAATTGAGACAAATAGTTTGCCTGAATACCTTTGCATCCCCCGGCTTTTAAATAGCGCAAAATCTCACGTAAATGGATTTTGTGCGTTCTCTTCTCTTATACCTGTTGCAATTCCAATATAAAGGATTTCTATAGTAACTTTCCTAATAATATTCATATCAGAAATCACTACTGTCGTGATATATAAAACAATAACAACAGAAATGGCCAGTTTGCTGCTAATCGACAAAAAAACACTGAATTTTAACATGTTAAACAACAGCATCTCAAAGATATTTCTATTATACTCTTCGTCTTTGTGATTATTAATTACTATTTTTGACTAAGAATAGATTCAAACGTGTTCATCACTTAACAACAACGGTGAGTTTGTTAAGATGTTTTATTAATCAAAAATTAAATTATGATCGAATGGATGTTTGCCGCCCTTATACTGTTGGCTATAATTAATATTATTCTGCACTTTTTTGAAAAACCCACCTCAGAAAAGGCCGATAAACTAAAAGAGATTGAGAGTGCATTAATCAGGTTCGAATCAGCCTCGGAGAGAAATGAAAAGTCCATCAGGGATGAATTTCAACGCAACAGGCTTGAGAGTAACCGCACTGCAATGGAGAACAGAGATGAGTTGGCTAAAAATCTTAAATTATTTGCAGAGACAAACTCGACGAACAATAAGGAACTGAATGAGCTGATCAGGCAAAAATTTGAAGATGCCGGTAAACAGCAGACAGAACGCAACAGACAATCTGTTGATGCAATAAAAGATGTAAGGGAGACAATTGAGAAACAGTTGGAGGCAATAAGGGAAGATAACACCCGGCAGCTGGATGAAATGAGAAAAACCGTGGACGAGAAACTTCAAACTACTTTGGAAAAGCGTCTTGGCGAATCGTTCCGGCAGGTTAGTGAAAGACTCGAACAGGTTCATAAGGGACTGGGTGAGATGCAAACCATTGCAAACGGTGTTGGTGATTTGAAAAGGGTACTGTCGAATGTAAAGACAAGGGGCGTACTGGGAGAGTATCAGCTGGAAAATATTCTTGAGCAGTTGCTTACACCCGACCAGTACTCCAAAAATGTAGCAACAAAAAGGGGTAGCCAGGCTCACGTTGAGTTCGCAATCAGGCTACCGGGTAAAGAGAGTGATGAAGAGGTATGGATGCCTGTCGACTCAAAGTTCCCGATTGAAAACTACCAGCTGTTGCTAAATGCCTATGATGAAGGAAACAAAGAGGCAATAGAGACAGCACAAAAAGCTATCATTAAATCCGTCGAATCATTTGCCGGGGATATAAGTGAAAAGTATCTCGACCCTCCGCACACAACCGATTTCGCAATAATGTTCCTGCCCGTTGAGAGCCTCTATGCAGAGGTTTTAAGACATCCGGGGCTTTTTGAAATACTGCAGAGAAAATACAGGGTAACGGTCACAGGGCCCACAACACTGTCTGCATTGCTGAATAGCCTGCAGATGGGATTCAGGACCCTTGCCGTCCAAAAAAGGAGCAGCGAGGTGTGGAAAATTCTCGAAGCGGTAAAAACCGAATTCAGTAAATTCTCCGATCAGCTTGACAAGGTTGATAAACAATTGAACACAGCTTCAAAATCGTTAAACGACCTCCGGCTGACACGAACGAACGTTATCAACAGAAAGCTTAAGGACGTTGCCACAATCGATACAAGCGAGGCTGCCGAACTGCTTGAAATCACAACCTCAGGTAGCGACCATGATTAATTATTCACCCCTCCAAAATAATATATGTTAATCACAGATTTAGCTACTTTTGTAACATATGCGAAACCTGAATTAACTAAAAACATTGAAAGATGGATTGCGAAATTTAAATAATAATTGGTACTTTTGCCTTCGAAAACAATCAGACATGATTTTAAGCCGGCCATACCGGCTCGAAAGCCTTATGTTTATTTGTTTTGATAACTGATATTAAAATGGATGAAAATATAACAAGTCAGTATTCATTCACCATTATTGTTCCGCTCTACAATGAAGAAGAGAACATAGGCAGGCTGGAAGAGAAACTGAAAGGTTTCCTGCCGCACTCACTTGAGAAAACCTGCGTTTTGTTTGTAAACGATGGCTCTACCGACGGCAGCAGAAACAGGATCAAGAATGTATGCGAGCGAAATCCGGATTTTTACTATATTGATCTTAAGAAAAACGGGGGATTGAGCGCTGCACTTAAAGCCGGTTTTGATCACTCTTTTTCAAAATTCACCGGCTATATGGATGCTGATATGCAGACCGATGCCGATGACTTCAACCTGTTGCTGCCCCATTTAGACAACCATGAATTTGTTACAGGTATCCGTGCCAATCGCAAAGATTCATCATTCAAGAACCTGCAGTCTAAAATAGCCAACGGATACCGGAGGATGATGACCGGCGACGGCGTTTCCGACACTGGTTGCCCACTCAAAGTGATGCATACCGCGTATGCTAAGCGTATCCCCATGTTCAACGGTATGCACCGGTTTCTGCCGGCACTTATACTTTTGCAGAACGGCAGAATAAAACAGATCCCGGTGAGGCACTATTCCAGGTTGGCGGGAAAATCGAAATATCATCTCTGGAACAGGCTTACAGGTCCTTTTATCGACTGTTTCGCCTATCGCTGGATGAAGAGACGTTATATAAATTACCAGGTTAATTCAAGTAATTTAGATTAAAATATGCAAGAGAGCCCTGTCTGGATTTACGCGATCGGTTTTTTGGCGCAAGCTTTTTTCTCAGCCCGGTTACTGCATCAGTGGATAATTACAGAGAAAGCAAAAAAAATTCTTTCTCCGCCTGCGTTCTGGATCCTTAGTATCTTCGGCTCGTACCTGCTCTTTATCTATGGGGTGCTCAGAGATGACTTCGCAATTATCCTCGGGCAGTTCTTCTCATACTACATCTATCTGTGGAATCTGAACATGCAGGGGTTCCGGAAACGGGTAAACATTGCTATACAAATAGTGCTTCTTTTAACACCGGTTGCAGCCGCCACCTATCTTATGCGCGACATGACTGCCTTTTCCTCTACCTTCTTCCGGCATAATGCCATACCACTATGGTTGCTAATCTTTGGGTCCGGCGGGCAGATACTGTTCACTTGCCGTTTCATTTACCAGTGGATATATTCGGCACAACGTCACCAGTCTTCTCTACCACTCGGTTTTTGGATAATCAGCCTTCTGGGTTCGGGAATCATTATCGCTTACGGTGTATTCCGGCTCGATCCCGTGCTCATACTTGGGCAGTCGTTCGGTTTTGTTGCATATATGCGCAACATCATGATAGGCTTAAGAAGTAAGAAACAGTTATCATATGAAGGATAAACAGCTCTATATCATTTGGTTTATTGCACTGCTTCCGTTGATGATCCTTCGCGATTACACGCCCAACAACGAGCTGCGTTATCTGAGTATTGTTGATGAAGCACTTAAAAACGGTAACTTTTTCACCTTTACCAACCAGGGTGAGATCTATGCCGATAAGCCACCTCTCTATTTCTGGCTGATGATGGCAGGCAAGACATTGCTTGGCGGACACAGAATGTGGTTCTTATCGCTGCTGTCATTTATCCCGGCTCTGGTAGTGATGATGACAATGGCCAAGTGGTTAAGAAAAGAGGAATCGAGAAACCAACCAGAAGCCTTACTGATGCTAATGACCGGCGGGCTGTTTGCCGGCCTTGCCATAATAATAAGGATGGATATGCTTATGGTGATGTTCATCACTCTTTCACTCTATACTTTTTTCAAGATCTATCAGGGGCAGGCAAAAAAAGGGGAATATTATCTCTTCCCTCTCTATCTCTTCCTGGCTCTGTTCTCCAAAGGGCCAGTCGGCATCCTTGTACCACTTCTCTCCACGCTTCTATTTCTGCTCCATCGGGGTGAAATCCATACTTGGGAGCGTTACTGGGGCTGGAAAAGCATGCTGGTACTTCTTACTGGATGCAGCATATGGTTTGCCGGAGTTTACCTTGAAGGTGGAAACAGCTACCTCAATAATCTGCTCATACATCAGACAGTAGGCAGGGGAATCAACTCCTTCCATCACAAAGAGCCGTTTTATTATTACTTCATTACAATATGGTATTCACTGGCTCCCTGGATGTTCTTCTCCATAGGGCTTATTATTGCGGGAATGATACGGAAAAAGATTCAGACAGATACAGAACGCTTTTTCCTTACCATCATAATCTCCACATTTATCATGTTGTCGATTATCAGCTCCAAGCTGGCAGTCTACATGCTTCCGGCACTGCCGTTTTTTATCGGCCTCTCTGCAATGCTTATCGATAAATTCAATGAAAAAAATATCTGGCTGCGGCTCTCACTGGCACTTCCCGCACTTATTTTAGCATCAGCGTTACCTTTGATAATATACATAGCAAAAACAGATACTCCCTTTTTCGCTGCTGTACCACTTGTTTTTGCGGCAGCAACAGTCGCCACTCTCTCCGGAATAGCTGTATTATACCTGCTATTTTTGAAAAAGGAGCTTCGCTTATCTATCCGGGTGATGTCATTGGGTTTACTTCTGGCCATTTTTATTGCAGGATGGGCCATGCCTCAACTGAATCCATATATGGGATGGAGCAAATTATGCCAAGAAGCGTCACGATTAGCTGAAGAGAGACAGGCTTCGGAATACTGCGTATATAATATTTCCAGGGCAGAAAGCATGGATGTATTCCTTAAAAAAGATGTGATCTACGTTTCTGAAGAAGATATATTGAGTAACTCACTTACCGGTAACCTACTGTTGTTACCGGAAAAAACAATCAATAAAAACAAAAAAATCCAGTCTGTCATAGCAGAAAAAGAGGGATACAAAGTGGGCCCGTATATGATTGTTATTTTTTAATTGAATAAAAATGAAAATATTGGTTACAGGTGCTGCCGGATTCATCGGCTTTCATGTTGTCAGGAGGCTTCTCCTGCAGGGTTATGAAGTGGCGGGCCTTGATAATATCAACAGCTACTACGATGTAAGGCTAAAATTTGCACGTCTTAACGAAACTGGAATTTCACGGGAGAAGATTAAAAAGGGAAAGTGGATACAGAGCGACAAATTTCAGCACTACAAGTTTATACAGTTCGATCTGATAGAGGGCAAAAAACTTTCCGCCCTTTTCCGTAACGAGAGATTCACACATGTTTTGAATTTCGCTGCACAGGCAGGAGTCAGATACTCCCTTGAGAACCCTTTGTCATATATCCATTCCAATATAGTAGGATTTATCAACCTGCTCGAAGCTTGCCGCAATAACCCCGTCACTCATTTGGTTTACGCAAGCTCAAGCAGTGTATATGGTGATGACACAGCTGTCCCATACAAAGAATCGGCACAGACCGATCACCCCGTCAGCCTCTACGCGGCGACCAAAAAATCAGACGAGCTGCTGGCATATGCTTATGGCAAGCTGTTCGGGCTGCCGGCAACTGGCATCCGTTTTTTTACTGTTTACGGTCCCTGGGGACGCCCCGATATGGCACCCTGGCTCTTTATGTCGGCTATTTCGAAAGGAAAACCGATTAAAATATTCAATAGAGGGCAAATGCAGCGAGATTTCACCTTCATAGACGATATTGTAGAAGGAGTGATTAAAATTTTACCTTTGCCACCGCAATCCGTTGTCCCCCACATAGTGTACAATATGGGCTGTTCATCGCCAGTGCAGTTGATGGATTTTATAAATGTCATCGAAAAAACCGTAGGTAAGCAGTCTGTTCACGAAATGGAGGAAATGCAGCCAGGCGATGTTGTATCTACCTTTGCCGACACTTCATTACTACAAGAGCGCTTCGGCTATAAACCGTCCACTACGGTTGAAACAGGAATCAAAATATTCTATGAATGGTTTAAGGAATTTGTCTTGACTTGAACAGCCGTTAACATTTTATTCTTTCGAACTGCTGATTACGGTTTTTTTGTTACAAATAATTTCTTAAAATCGAAAAGATATAGTATTTTTGTAAGTCTATTAAAAAGATAGTTTTTAGGGCGTTTTCGTTAAGTTAAAGGCGTTTTCGTTGAGTTAAATAAGAATAGCGTTAATGCTGGCATAATGCAGGAACAAGGCGCAACAAGTGATTTTGAAGACGTTTCCAATAAGCTGAGCCGGTTAGCTGACAAGCTAACCTTCTTGTTCAAGTCGAATTCAAAATTTGAAAACGATTGTTGTAAATAAACACTCTTAATAAATAAAATTCAATAAAGTATGATTAAAGTAGGTATTAACGGATTCGGTCGCATTGGTCGCCTAGTTTTCCGTGCAGCTCAAAACAGAGATGATATTCAGGTTGTGGGTATCAATGACTTGCTCGATGTAAACTACATCGCTTATATGTTAAAATACGACACCATCCACGGTCAGTATAGCGGATCTATTGAAGTGAAAGACGGCAATCTGGTAGTAAACGGTAAAACAATCCGCGTAACAGCAGAAAGAAATCCGGCAGACCTTAAATGGAACAAAGTGGGTGCAGAATATGTAGTTGAATCTACAGGACTCTTCCTTACAAAAGAAAAAGCACAGGCTCACATCCAAGCTGGAGCAAAATATGTTGTTATGTCTGCTCCTTCAAAAGATGATACCCGCATGTATGTTGTAGGTGTAAACGAAAAGACCTACACAAAAGGAGAACAAATTGTATCCAACGCTTCTTGTACAACCAACTGTCTTGCTCCTGTAACCAAGGTATTGAACGACAAGTTCGGAATTCTTGAAGGCTTGATGACAACTGTTCACTCAACAACAGCTACCCAGAAAACCGTTGACGGCCCTTCGGCAAAAGACTGGAGAGGCGGACGCGCAGCTTCTGCCAACATCATTCCTTCATCAACTGGAGCAGCCAAGGCTGTAGGTAAAGTTATTCCGGAACTGAACGGAAAACTAACCGGTATGTCAATGCGCGTTCCCACACTGAACGTATCTGTAGTGGACCTTACAGTGCGCCTTGCAAAAGAGACCTCCTACGAAGAGATTTGTGCAGCTATGAAAGAAGCTTCTGAAGGCGAATTGAAAGGTATCTTAGGATATACCAACGAAGATGTTGTATCAAGCGATTTCATCGGCGATTCACGCACATCAATCTTCGACGAAAAAGCAGGTATCCAGTTAAGCCCCACTTTCGTTAAGGTTATCAGCTGGTACGACAACGAATGGGGATATTCAAACAAAGTGCTCGACCTTATTGCACATATGGCTAAAGTAAACGGATAATAATAATACTATTATTACGATATATGAAAGGCGCCTCCGGAAAAGAGGCGTTTTTTTGTTGAAATAATGCTTGTGAAAATAAAAAAAGCCGGACAGTAAAGTTCGACTTTTCTCTTTTCTTCAAACGCCTGTGTCCTATGCCGGATGAATTGATTCTGTCGGGCAGACATCTGCACAAGAACCACAATCGGTACATACTTCCGGGTCTATTGAATAAATATCGCCTTCAGATATTGCATCAACAGGACATTCATCAATGCACGTTCCACAAGCAATGCAAGTGTCATCAATTACGTAAGCCATAATAGTGAAATAAGTTAGTTATTGAAATTAATTTGCTATGTTGTTGCAAAGATAAAGAGTTTTTTCCAATACGAAAAAAATATAGAGAACTATTTACATTAATCCTTAAAGGCAGGGGACGGAAAGAGACGATACAAATCAACACCTATGGCTATAATTTAATGAGGCCTGCTATACAATATCATGAAATAAAAGGCGTTTAAAGAACAAACAACAAAAAAGGCGAATGGCAAAAAAGACAACATATCTGCTCACAATACTGCTCATCATATCTGGCAGCGTCACGGGCCAGAACCGTAAACTGCAGAACAGGCCTTATGCAGATCAACGGTTGTTCCACCCGGGATTCACACTTGGGCTGCACACACAAGATCTAATACTTGCACAATCAGGTTTTGTGAACGATAACGGAGAGGTGTGGTTCTCAGAAATACCCTACTATTCATTGGGATTCACTGCGGGAATTATTGGGGACATTTATCTGAACAGAATTATGAACCTACGGGCAATTCCTTCGCTCTATTTGGGTGAAAAGCGGATAGTTTTCAAGGAACAATCGTCCCGCGAAGAGTACTCAACCCGAATTCGCAACAACTACTTCAGTTTACCCCTGCAGCTGAAGATATCGGCAGGCAGGATAGACAACTTCCGTCCCTACACCCTTTTAGGTATATATTGCAACATAGAACTGGCATCCGGGAAAAACCGAGCTCTTCTTTTGAAGCCTTACGATTTTGGAGTTGAGATAGGTGTTGGATGCGACTTTTATTTACCCCTTTTCAATCTTGCTCCGGAATTGAAGTTTGGTTTCGGGTTGGTGGATATTCTTGATAACGAGAGGCCCGGCCTTAAGGATGAAAGTCTCCGAAAATATACGAAATCGCTTTCTAAAGCTACCCAGCGACTGATCACACTGAGTTTTAATTTTGAGTAGGTACAATCATTTTTGGTATTTCCGGGTTTTAGTAACAGACTGATCTTTCTTTTCAAAGATAGATGAATAGCTCTTCTTTCTTAAAAAATAGAAATCCAATAAAATGCTTTTCCTGTATTGCACAGGAATATTCTCTGTAGTTGCCATTCTTAAATTTACTTCACGTACCGGCTTGTATGATGGCATCATCTTAAGAAAATCCCTATAAGCATCGATAACAGCATGAGCGCATCTGAAATTGCCTTGCAGCAACAGGTGAACATAAGCAAGAATATCGAAAAACAACCGTACCAAAAATGTCGGCCGGCATGCCTTCCCTGGTACGTTTTTAAAAATCATAAGCAGGTTGTTACGAAAGTTCAGATAGGTTTTCATAGGATTATCCTTTTTCAGCGATGCTCCACCCACATGATAAACAACCGAAGAAGGGAGGCACATCACTCTCCTGCCCCGGGCATTCAAACGCCAGCAAAGGTCTATCTCCTCCATATGTGCAAAAAAACGGCCGTCCAGTCCACCATGCTCGGTATAATCACTCTTTCTTATCATCATGCAAGCACCGGTCGCCCAAAATACAGGGATCTCCGAATCATACTGTCCGTTGTCTTTCTCCACCACTTCAAGAATGCGCCCCCTGCAGAATGGGTACCCGTAAAGATCAATAAACCCGCCTGATGCCCCTGCATACTCAAACCAGCCTTTTTCATCATAAGAGAGTATCTTAGGCTGTACCGCGGCCACCTCGGGATGTTTGTTCATAAAGTCGACCATCTTGTTCAGCCAGTTGGGAGTGGTCTCCACATCAGAATTCAAAAGCACCACATACTCAGAATCGATATGCTGCAAAGCTTTGTTGTATCCTTCGGCAAAACCATAGTTCTTGTCCAGAACAATCAGAGATACTTCGGGGAAATTTGTTTCGATAAATGCTACAGATTCGTCCGTAGACCCATTATCAGCAACAATAACCCGGCACTCATCGCTTAACGAGTGTTCCAGCACAGCAGGGAGGAACTGCTCAAGCAGCTTCTTCCCGTTCCAGTTCAATATAACCACCGATACTTTTACCACAAAACGCTTTTTTTATATTAAATATTTACTCCTCTCCAATAATCCTGTTTCCTGAATTTTAGAAAACGAAAGTTTCACTTCCGTCTGCAGGCCCTTGGCCCCTTATGCTATCCTGTCTTTATTTTTTTCTAAACTTCCAACGGTTATGTGACCATAAATAGTAAGCAGGCTCCTTCAGAATAGTCTCTTCCAGCTTCCTCATATATCGCTCCATTATTTCAAACTCAGGTTCAAGGCTTGCATCCGGGGTAATAACATAAAATTTTCCGGTGTAATATCCTCGCTTTACTTTAGTGATATCAAGATAAACTACAGAAAGACCAAGATGATTTGCAATCTTCTCCATTCCGGTTTGTACAAGCGTATCCTGGTTCAGGAAAGTTGTCCAGTAGTGATCGTTATTTTTTGGCGGACGCTGGTCTGCAAGAAAACCCACCAACATGGCCTTTCCATCGTTATTCAGCTGGATCATTTTCCTGAAAGCTCTCCTCATCTCAATTGGTTCGGGACGAAAGCGGTTCCTGATCTTTAAAAAAAGCAGGTCGAAAGGCTTTGATCTCAACCTTTTGTAAAGAAAGCCCTGCTTCAGTTCAGGCAGATGGTTAATACCGAAAGAGGTCACCCACTCCCAGTTCCCGTAATGGCCCATACACATCAAACACGATCTTCCGTCCCTGGTAAGCCTGCTTATTATTTCAGGATTTTCAAATTTCATCCTTACACGGGCTTCACTGTCCGAAAGGTGAAGCATTTTTATTGTTTCAACGAAGTAATCGCACAGGTGATGGTAAAATTTTCTTTCCAACCGCCTTATCTCTTTAACAGGCTTCTCCGGAAAAGCGTTTCCAAGGTTCATCCTTACCAGTTTCCTTCTGTAACGTACAATATGATAAACAAACAACCAGAGTATATCGGATAGTAGATACAACACCCCTAAAGGCAACATCGCGTGAAGATATGTCACTGAATACAACAGAAGATACCCTGCACTCTTTTTTTGCTTCTTATCCATTAAAATATTGCTTTCATAGCCATTTGTTCTTCATCATACTCGCCAACCACTACCTCCGTCACCCGGTTTATCAGAGTGGAGTCGTAAACGGCATACAATTTTACATAATTTTCGGTAAACCCGTGCATTTTATTACTGCGTCTAGTGTGTTCAAACAGCACTTTCTTCCGGCTACCCTTTTGAGATTCATAAAAACGGCGCAGCTTTGCATCAGAAATATCCAGCAACGCTTTGCTCCGTGCATGCTTAACTTTCGGATCAACAATGTGATCTATTTGGAGTGCCTGGGTTCCGGGACGTTCTGAATAGGTAAAAACATGCAACTGAGAACAGTCCAGCGACTCAATAAACTTCATGCTTTCGGCAAAATATTCATCGGTCTCGCCCCTGACACCAACTATCACATCCACACCAATAAAGGCATGTGGCATAACTCTCTTGATTTTCTCTATTTTATGTCTGAACAGAGCTGTATCGTAACGACGCTTCATCAGTTTAAGAACGGCATCACTACCAGCCTGCAGCGGCATATGGAAATGTGGTACAAATCGCTTTGACGAAGCCACAAAATCTATTATCTCATCAGTCAACAGATTCGGCTCAATGGATGAGATGCGGTAACGTTCCACTCCGTCCACATTATCAAGTGCTTTTATAAGATCTATAAATGTCTCTTTTGTCGTATGGCCGAAATCACCAATATTAACACCCGTAAGCACTATCTCCCTGCCACCTTCACTCACCACCTGTTCTGCCTGCTTCATTAGGGCGGCAATAGACCCGTTGCGACTCCTTCCCCTGGCGAAAGGTATGGTACAGAAAGAACAGAAATAGTCGCACCCATCCTGTACCTTCAAAAAATAGCGGGTCCGGTCATCTGCCGATACAGAAGGGACAAACGACCTTATTCTATTTGTTTTGGAAGTTATTACCTCCACTTTATCCTTTTTACTCAGATCATGCAGATACTTCACAACATCCAGCTTCTGCTCTGCTCCCAAAACCAGGTCAACACCATCAATACTTGCCACCTCTTCAGGTTTCAGCTGTGCATAACACCCAGTAACCACTACAAAGGCGGATGGATTTTCATGAATCACCTTCCTGATGGCCTGCCGCCCTTTCTTATCAGCCAGCTCTGTCACAGAGCAAGTGTTAATCACGCATATATCCGCCTTCTGCCCTTTCCGGGCACGGGTAACGCCGTAATCCAGCAACTGCCTGCCAATAGCGGAAGTTTCAGCATAATTCAATTTACATCCTAAAGTGTAATAAACAGCAGTCTTATTATGAAAAATTGTTTGATCGATCATATTTATAATTGGCCGTACTTACGAATAATATTTTATATCAATAAATTATTCATACGACAGCTTTGTTGTAGAGTGACTTTGAATAAAGATACAAAAATACAATTTTACTCTTGAATTATTGCCTTATTTTCTTTGATAATCAATTTCCGAATATTACTTTTGCACAATAAAGGCAAAAATGTGCATTTATGATCAGGCAGAACTTCATTAAATTATACGAGGAGAGTTTCAGAAATAACTGGAAATTACCTGCTTTAACAGATTACAATGGCAACAGATCATATACTTACGGTGAGCTGTCAGAAGAAATTGCGAAACTCCACCTTCTCTTTTCTGAATTGAATATTCAAAAAGGAGATAAGATTTCCCTGATCGGAAAAAACCACTCTTCATGGGCAATCGTGTTTATGGCAACAATAACATATGGCGCCGTTATCGTTCCCATACTGCACGAATTCAATCCCGTTAGCATGGCACACATTATCAAACACTCCGATTCAAAATTGGTGTTTGTAAACAAGACAATATGGGAAACCATAGACAAGGATAATATAGATATTCCCGTATATGAAATACCGGATTTCACTCTTTTAAAAAGTGATAATGAAAAAGTCCGGAAGGTTTCCGGCACTTTAGCAGGCATTTTCAAAAGTACCTATCATGACGGATTTTCCAGGGAGGAGATCAGCTATGCAGATGTGGACAACGATGAAGTTATTTGTATCAACTACACATCAGGTACTACGGGTTTCAGCAAGGGTGTTATGATTACTGCAAATAATTTTGCCGGAAACGTGACCTACAGCAAAAGGCTGAATCTGCTTTTCACAGGGGAGAAAAACCTGGCATTCTTACCTATGGCACATGTTTATGGCTGCGCATTCGATTTTCTTTACGCACTATCAACGGGTGTTCACATTATATTGCTTGGGGTAATGCCAACCCCTCAAAATCTCATATTGGCTTTTAAGGAGGTTAAACCGAACCTGATAATTACCGTACCACTTATTTTTGAGAAGATATATAAAAAGAAAATACTACCTGTCATCAATAAGCCAATCGTAAAAGTACTGTTAAAAATCCCAGGGATCAATAAATTAATACTAAACAAGATAAAAGCATCTCTTGTTAAGTCCCTGGGAGGTAACTTCAGAGAAGTAATCATAGGAGGGGCGGCTTTGAATGCGGAGGTAGAGGCGTTTTTTTACAGAATGAAATTCCCCTTTACCGTCGGCTACGGCATGACTGAATGCGCGCCTCTCATATCTTACGATCATAATTTCGACTTTGTACCAACATCATGCGGATCGGTGCTGGAAGATATAATGGAAGCACGTATCGACTCCTCTGACCCCGAAACGGTACCGGGAGAAATACAGGTCCGGGGCGAAAATGTGATGAAAGGATACTACAAAAATCCCGAAGCCACCGCTGCAGCATTCACTAATGACGGCTGGCTCAAAACAGGCGACCTGGGAATAATGAAAGGAAGAAGGTTGTTTATCAAGGGGCGGCTGAAAACAATGCTTCTCACCGCAAACGGACAAAATGTATATCCGGAAGAGATTGAGTCGAAACTGAACAACCTGCCATATATTGCTGAGAGTGTTGTCGTTTTACGTAATTTCAAACTTGTGGCTATGGTATATCCCGATATGCAGGCTCTATTATCTGACAACATATCTGATGAAAGGCTGATTGAAATAATGAACGGGAACATGGAAATTCTTAACAGATCGGTTGCTCAGTACGAAAGAATCAGCACCATCGAGATAGTTGAAAATGAGTTCGAAAAAACACCAAAAAAAAGCATTAAACGGTTCCTCTACAGCTGAACACTATCCCGCTCTATCTGTACCAGCAGCAAACGGCTCAATCTGATCAAGCAATTCGGAAAAATAATTTGAATTTACCAACTATACTCATTAGTAAAAACGTTTCATAGATTCGGCCGTTAAGATCATATCTGTTAAATTTACTCACTATACTCTCCATTTGAACACCCTTATGGAGCGACTTCCATAACAAAAAAGGAGGGAAAAGAGGCATAAAAAGCAAAATATTGGCGTAAAAATTGAGGAATTGCCTATGTTTAATATTATTTAACTAAGATTTCCATCCAAAATATGTTTTAGAACATGTTTTTGATATAAATTTGCACCGTTTTTAGAGAAGTAATATTATTTATCGTTTAAAATTATTAAAAATGAAAAAAGTACTTTTATTAGTTGCTGTAATTGCAACATTAGGTTTAGTTTCTTGCAACAATGCACAAGTAAAAGCTGAAAAAGCAAGACAAGACAGCCTTGCTGAAGTAGCCAGATTAGACAGCATCGCAAAAGTCCAGGCTGATAGCATTCAAGCTGCTATTGAAGCTGCTGAAGCTGCTGAAGGCGATTCATTGAGCCAGGTTGCTGAGACTGAAGTTAATCAATAAGCAGTTAAAGAAATCGATTTCAGCCATCCACTAAAGGATGGCTTTTTTGTTTTATATTGGGTTAAAAATATTATCTTTGCCTATCTGTCTGCTGAGACAGGGAAAGCGGTGTTTGCCAGGATGCAGGATAAGGAAAGTAATATTTGCAACTTGTGCTTATCAGGAAAGCGGTGTTTGCCATTCAACGTCAGAAACAGTAGCCGGAAAAATAAACAAGATCAAATTTAATTATCAAACAAGTAATGAGAAAAATTTTATTCATCTGCCTGTTAATAACTGTAGTATCTTCATCCGGATGCAATCAGAGGGCTAACACCTATTTCGAAAAAAAGCTCACGTTCAGAAACTTGCTTACATCAGATCAGAAAGTGAAGTTATCCGCCTACGTAGTTCCAACACAGCGACAATACGAGTGGCAGGAGCTTGAGTTGACAGCTTTTATCCATTTTGGGATGAATACATTCACCGGCAGGGAATGGGGCGACGGATCAGAAGATCCTGCTCTTTTCAACCCGGCCGATTTAGATGCAGAGCAGTGGGTTACCACACTGCAGAACGCTGGCTTTAAATTGCTTATCCTTACAGCAAAACATCACGATGGTTTTTGTCTATGGCCTACCGCAACTACGTCTCATTCAGTGGCATCGTCGCCATGGCACAATGGTTATGGCGACTTGGTAAAAGAGGTGAAAGAGGCATGCGACAAATACAATATGAAGTTTGGAGTGTACCTTTCACCTTGGGACAGGAATGCGGCGAGCTATGGCGACTCGCCAAAATATAATGCAATGTTTGCCCAACAGCTTACTGAACTGCTTACAAACTATGGGGAAATTCACGAAGTGTGGTTCGATGGAGCCAATGGCGAAGGCCCCAACGGCAAAGTACAGGAGTACGACTGGGGACGTTTCTATCATGTTATCGACAGCCTACAGCCAAAGGCGGTTAAAGCAATAATGGGTGACGATGTAAGGTGGGTAGGTAATGAAAAAGGACTTGGTAGAGAAACTGAGTGGAGCGTAACGCCATTGCAGCCTAATATCAACGAAGCCATCACAAATGAAAACAAACGCCTGAATATCTCCCCCACTTCAAAAGAGTTAGGCATCCGTCAGCTTATTTCTGAAGCACAGACGCTATACTGGTACCCGTCGGAAGTTGACGTATCAATTCGCCCGGGCTGGTTCTATCATCCTGAACAGGATAATCAGGTAAAAACATTGCAGCAGCTAGTGAACATCTATTTTAATTCTGTAGGCATGAACTCGGTATTGTTACTTAACATACCACCAGATAAACGAGGCAGAATACATGAGGTTGATGCCGAACGCCTGAATCTGTTTGGCTCATATATCAGAAACACCTTCAGAAATGAAAAGCTTAACGATGGAGAAGCAGCCTGGAAAGCCCGTTCAGGTGCCTCAAAAGAATTTTCAATTCAGCCGGGAGAAACAATCAACACTGTTATGCTTCAGGAAGATATCCGCAAGGGCCAGCGTGTGGAAGAGTTTATATTAGAAGGGCTAATAAACAATGAATGGGTGAAACTGGCCGAAGGTACTACCATCGGTTACAAACGATTGCTCAAATTCAATGATGTAGCACCTACAGTACTAAGGGTCACAATCTCAGAAACACGCGACATTGCAAACATTGCAAAAGTGGGTGCCTATTATGCACCGCTACTGGAAGAAGCAGCCAAAGAGATGCAGTTATCAGATATTTCCGCCGAGTCGTGGAAAATCACCAGTGACAACCCTCTTACTGTTGACCTTGGTGAGCTTTACAAGATAAAAGGGTTTACATATAGACCCGTTGATAACAGGGAACCGGTTTTCACATATATTTTCAAGGTGAGCGGCGATGGTAATACCTGGGTTGATGCCAAAAAGGGAGAGTTCAGCAACATCAAAAACAACCCCATCCCGCAACGCATAATATTCAGCGAGACAATCAATGCCCGTTACTTTCAACTCGAAGCACTCAGTGGTGCCGATGGAGGAAAACCGGCAACAGATATGAACCAGATCGGTATTTTAACAAAATAGACATATGAGGAAAATATTACTGTTTCTCTCAATTTTCGTAATATCTGTAAGCTACGGACAAAACATCGGCGATCTGTTCAAGTCGATGCCGACTGTCCTGCTTCCGGGTATCTCTGAAGGCAACAAAACCATGCTGCTTGTAAACACTGGCAAAACGACCATACCCTATACGCTGGGAGAGATAAGTAAAATAAAGCAAAATGACGATATACTGGAGATAAAAACCTCCGGTGTAGGTACAATCCAGTTGAAATTGCTTCCCGTAGCACAAGATTCAATGATCATCTGCATGATTAAAACCGTATGCGGAGAAGTATGCGACAGCCACATCACTTTTTACGACACAGAGTGGAATGAAATTTCAGGCAAACCCCTTATACCGGATATTTCGGAGGAATTTTTCTTCGATTCTTCAAAAAAAGAGATGGAAAATTATAAATATGCAGTATCTTTGCCTCACATTTATCCGGTCTCGGCAAAATTCAGTAATGATACAAGCGATTTGGTCCTGACATTCAATTACAAACATCTTCTTACTGCCGATCAGATAATGCAGATAGAGCCTTTTCTGAAAAGTGATACCGTTGTTTTGCATTGGAACAACGCCACTTTCAGGTAAAGAATATTAAACCCTGCACCCGTAGTTCAATGGATAGAATACCGGATTCCGGTTCCGACGATGTGGGTTCGATTCCCGCCGGGTGTACTTGAAGCAAACCCATTCAGCTAATATTCAGCTGTTTGGGTTTTGTTTTTTATCATTTTGCAAAACATCATAGAAATCAGTAAAAAAAATGCACCGAATTATTTTCTCAGATCCAGTTTATTTAATAACAAGATAAGTAGCTTTAATTTATCTCACCCGGCAAAGTAAAACTATAAAAAGAGTTCCAGATTCAGGCTGAGAATTGCGGAAGTACATATGTAATTGTCCGAAGTGTGAAAGAAGCTATCGAAGAAATGAAGTTTTATTTAAAATAATGTCTATATTTGTGAATTAACTATTTAAATTTTATAATCATGAGTTTAACTGAGCAACTTAAAGATGGGAAACAAGCAATCGATTGGGAACAACGCAGGTACGAAATTGCAAAAGAAGTATACTGTATCAATATAACTGATAATTCTAATACACCAGACAACATGGTTGCTAGCAGGGCTATTAAACTAGCAGATGTGCTCATAAAAGCTCTTCGCGGGTATTGAATAAAAAGTCAACAACCCCTGGTCTATTAAAAATTCATTTTATATTTCATTTTATTAAGTTATTGCAAAATATCTTTACTGGTTGTTTTCATTTGCGCATGTGGTAGATTACCGTGATCATTTGCTTTCTTTTCTATAAGAAAGTCAGGCAAAAATTAAACTTAAATATTCAAACACTGTTTTGTTGGATATTTTATATATTTTTGTGCGAAAGTATTTTTTGTTCTTACAATATGAAAGTTGATTTAAACAGCGGCGTATATATTGAAATTGGTGGGGAATTGGGTAGATATAATTCTTTACCTGTAGATGTATTAGCTAAAATCGCCAAAGACTTTCAGAATTTGATAATATCAATTGCAAAACACACATTATCATCAGATGAATTTATCGACCTAAATAATTTCCAACTTGAGTTGACTGGGTTCGAAAAAGCTAGTGCTGTTCCAAAATTTTCATATTCTTCTAGAGCAGAAAGTAAATCAGGTTTCTTATGGGAGTCTCAACGAAATCTTGTAAATGATAATTTTAACAATGTCTTACAAATTGCGAACAAAGGAGACTATTATGAACTAAAAAAAATATTGCCTAACCCTGAAGCTAGGACCCCAATTGTTGAGAATTTATATTCATTTACAAGTAATTTTAAAGATTCACCGGTAAGTTTCGTTGATTACAATAGAAGAACAAAGAAAATCACACCTATATATAAAATAAACACATTCAAAGAAGCTGCCAAGAAAGAGTTGATAACCCCCATAATCGAAATTGATAAAGAAATAAGTAAAACGGAGCTCGAGGTCGTTGGATTTGTTAAAGAATTTAGGGAAGGTGAAAAAACCACCCAGAAAAGGGTCATTGAATCTTTTAGTGACTCTAACTTTACACTTGGATATGCTCCAAAGAAAATCTCAACACCGACTAAAGTGTATTGTTTACGATATCCTTTAATATCATCGTTTCAGAAGGAGAATAATTACTATGTAATCAAATCAGAAATGCTAGATATTATTGGGACTGGGAGAGATGAGAATGAAGCTAAAGCTTCTTTTGCAGAAGAGTTCGATTTCATATATAGGAGGTTAAATACCCTCAACGACGATCAATTAACAGAACGAAACAAACTGATTAAGATAAATATTAATAATATAGTCTTAGGCACTGAATAATGAGCGTATTAGATCCAAAGAAAACTTATCGTAATTTAAAGAAAAAGGGATTCATTGATTCTCCAGATAAAAGTGATGACCATAAATATCTAGAATTACACCACGAAGGCAAATTTGTATTATATACAAAAATTAGCCACGGCAACTCGGACATCGATGACTTTCTCATAAAACAAATGAGTGATCAATGTAAATTGTCAAAAAAAGAATTCATGGAATTAGCCAATTGTCCTTTGAGTAAAGGAAAATATTTAAAAATATTGGAAGGTAAGAAACTACTTCAATAATACCTTTCGAATAATGTGAATCATTCTTCACTTGCTATATATACAGTAATTTTTTTTACCCCTCGCTGCACGAACGAGGAACCAATCATTTAATCGCAAATTATCTCACCCGGCAAAATTATACCAAATCGATTTTACCTTTAATATCCTGGTATCATAATTTTCAATAAATTCTTTTATTGAATTTCTTGCCCGATAGGAACGATTATAACATATCTTTCTGTTTATATCGCTCTCTTTCCAGTTATCCCCGGATTCTCCATCAAAGTAACGAAAACAAAAAGCTTCAATATCGAGCGGATCAGTATGAGGCTCTATATCTTCAATGGCTTCCCGAATAATTCTCGTTTTCCGCAGGATCTCCCCGGCTCTGTCCTCTTCATCATCTGCAAGGTCCTCGATCTCGAGCTGGGAATAATTGATATTAGCATCAACCGGGATTGGTTTATATTTATGCCGGTATGGGGCCGTATCTGATGTGGCATTCATCTTGATCATTCTCAAAACGAAGTAGTCCAGTTTGCGGTATTGTTTATGTTTTTTGTTGTAAAGTTCCAATAGCTTCTCTTCCGGCTTTTCCAATAGACTTATCATCACTTCGTTTAGTAGGTCCACCTCTTCACCGGCCATCCCTTGCATTGCACAATGATATTTGGAATAATCCAGCCATCTCTCATATCGCTTTGTAATGTACTTCCTTACCTCTTCAATAGTTATCATAATTTCAGTGTTTAATAGTTGCCTACTTAATAAATATAGAATCCCCAGCACTATTCTAAGAGCCGGGGATCAATAATTCCTGTTGGATGGAATATCGTTGTATAGAAATGTACTTTAATATATACCGGAAACCTTTTTTTACACAAAAAAAAGCGGGTGTTAACCCGCTCAATCAATTGGTGAATAGATTTTCTCCTTCATTCTTTTATCTCAACCTTATCAGCTTCTACTTCTTCATCATGCAATAAATCAGCTATCGATGCGTAAAGGTTAAACAGGTTTTTACGGCTCAGTAGAATACGCTTATCACCGTGCCGGATGTTATAATTTACTGTTTATACTTCATGTCCGATCCATAGGTGATTTCTTTTACAACCTGTGGCAAATTCTCTCTTTTGTCCATACTATCAAATATAATTAGTGATTAATACTCAATACGGATAGGCGGTACTGACATAGAGCGTTTGTAACTCAATCTTTTTAATTTCCTGACTTCAGTAAATCCGATTACAGAATGACATACACCACTCTCGACAGTTAGTTCCAGGTAGTCAGGATCGAATTCTGACATCAGTTCTCCGACAATTCCATCAACTAAAACTAGATCACCTTTACGGATATCCGCTGAATCAGCATCGGAAAAGAAACTCCCTTTGTATCTATGTATCATAATAACCAGTTTTAAATTTCAGTACATTTCAATACGCCCAGTTTCTCATCGATCTCTTTCATCATCAGATTGAGGATCTCAGACCGCAAGCTATAGTAAGCATCAAACAATGGCTTAATCATTTCCTGCGCCTGGTCTACTCCCCACAATTTTTCAACTTGTTCATATACTATATTGGTTGCTTCTTCTGCAGCTTTGTAAGCTACCAGATACTCTTTTGTTCCATCGCTTAACTTCACGTTTCTCATTTGTTCCGGTGTAAATTTTAATGCATTCATACTTTTTAGTTTTTTGGATTAATTGTTGATTTGTCTTTAATTGTCTGCAGTACCAGCATATCAAGTTCAGTGTACTGGCCGGCCATTGTATGAAGTAATTCAGCAAGTCGCTCAACTGGTTCCTGCAGTAAATCAAAAATCACTTCATTAAGAACCTTTGTGGCCTTTTCTCCATTATCCTGGTTATGGTAAACAGCATAGTTATGCCATCTCTCATATCCATCTCTCACGTGATTGATTACGTCTGTTTTGCAAATAGTTTTGAAAAAAGAGGGTGTGCCGGTGTCTGTATGATTTACCACTATTGATCTTGACTTACGCATTGTAGTTATAAGCATAAAAGTTTATATTTCATTACTGTCGTCTTCTTCTCTCAGATTTGCTTCTATAGCCAATCCCATTAATCTCAATATCTCGGCTTGGAACTCTCCGAGTGTGCGAAATAACTTATCTGTCATCATTTCTTTCCGATCTAATCCCCAGATGCGTTCCAATTCTTTGCAGGTAATGTTCGCAGCCTCATTTGCAACTCTATATGCGACTATGTACTGTTTTGTTCCCTCAGAAAGGTTCACGTTTCTAAAATCGCTTAATGTTTTTTCCATATCAATAAATTTTGTTTGTTAATCGATCTATCCTTATTCTCCAAATTTTTCAACTTAAAACGCAACAATTAATTAAACATATAGGCTAATATATATGCAGCATATGTAACCATATATATAATACAAAAGGCAAGAAACAAATTAAAAAATCACAAATCATTAAACATACGGTTATGTTTTATAAAATCTATTTGCTTTATAGTTATATAGAGTGATAGGAAAATACTATATTTGCTGTAAAACTAGAAATATTGCTTATGAAACTTAGAGTATTAGAAATTTGCAAGGAAATCGGTATTACTCAAAAACAATTGGCAGAAAGGACAAAGATGTCAGAAGTGGGTCTTTCAAAGGCCATTAATGGCAATCCTACCCTAGAGACCTTGAAAAAGATTGCAAATGCCCTTGGGGTCCCTATAACTGATTTGTTTGCCTCAAAAGAGCCGATTTCAGGCATCATTATTATCAATGGGGTGACCCACCAGATTGAATCATTCGATCAATTACAGCGAATATGTGAGGGCTACAGGACCAAATCAAACGAATGAACTAATAATGATTTGTTTGATTGAAGAATCACTTTAACAACCTGGCCAAGGCGTTGGCTGGGATTAGAAATATAAAAAACCAACTCGCAAAACAATTAACATTCTAACAGTTATGGATGACAAAACAATCGAACAGATCATTATTAAAGCAGTTGAAATTGGTGTATATAATACTCTCAACCGGCTTGGACTTACTTCTGAGGTAGTAACAGAATCTCAGGCCCGGAAACAGTATGGCAGGAGATTAATAGAGGAATGGCGCAGTAAAAGGTGGATTGTCGGGTATCCGACTGAAAACAAGAAAATAGCAAAAGTATATTTCAAAAGAACGGAACTCGAGACTGCAAGCCGGATGCTCGACATTCAGAACGTAATACCGGTAAACAAGATTTTCGGAGAATTGAAGTGATTTGAGCTGCTCTGCCTCGAGTTTAAGACAAAGTCAGGCAAGCTGTCACTAGATCAGAAAGAGTTCCAGAAACAAGCGGAAAACTGCGGCAGTAAGTATTTGATTGTCCGAAGTGTAAAAGAAGCGATTGAGAAAGTGAGGGAGTATTTAAAATTATGATTACATTTGTGAATTAACTATTTAATTATTTGTCATGGAAAAATTCAAAGTAAAACTCCCTGATGGAGATGTATTCTATGTGAGTGGTGATCGAATCATATCCACAACAGTTGCAATTGAAATAGCAGTCGATAGGGCAACAGTTGCAGTATTCCCGATTGGAACATCAATTGTAAAAGCTTCAGCAATCGCCGACAAAGATTAACTGAATTAACCGGGCCAACCCCCCGGTTTTTTTATTCCATAAAAAACCCCTCGCTACACGAACGAGAGGCAAACCACTAAACCAAGGCGATTGGAAAATACTTATGTTATAGATCAAAAAATGAGATTTCTCTAGTCAGAATCACTATACATCCCAGTATTATCAATGCTGGAAGCAAAGTAAAGCGCCATCCCTATTGATAACCCTCATATATTATTCACTTAAACAATGAAGGCAGTGAGATTTTTAGCTATATTTGCAATTAAAGATATTAACTATTTAAAACTTGTACAATGAGCACTTTTTCAATTAAACACAGACAGGATATAGATGATCTAATGGCTGATAACAATAAACTATTCACCTCTTCTTTTGAAAATAAAATTCAGTATTTTGATTCAAATATTATGTTTTCTATCATGGTTAGAGATGCTGCGAAAAACCAAAATAAAGGTGATATTGAATTAATTTCCAATATGTTAGGTAGTATAAATCTCATTCAGATTGATCTTTTAATCATAGTCTATTACACATTGAATGAAAGTCGAACTTTACCTAAAATATACTTAGCGCGCCAAGCGGCATTATTAATATATGAAGCTTTAATAACTCTCATGAAATACAGAAATAGTTTTTACAAGACGCTAAATAAACATGAATTTGATATAGATTTCATCCATGAACTAAAAACCAAAAGCGTTGAGAATAAAGACAAACTAGTGATGTTTGAGAATAGAGTTAAGAAAAGTATTGAAGACATTAGACATTTTACAGCTGCTCACAGAGACTTTGATTTTGAGAATCAGATAAACGCAATAAAAGGGGCTGATCCAAACACAATGATTGGCCTATCTATGGAATTTGATTCAATTGTTCAAGAGTTAAGTGACATTTTAAAATCCTACCTCGACAGGTATGTGATAGTTAATTAAAAGCTTAAGCAACTACTACCCTATCCACCGTTTTCTTATTCATCGCTTTGTACAAACTGATAACTTCAAAGAATTCAGCCAGGATCGTCATACCGTCAGGAGCATCATCATGCTTGTTTCCGCCCTCCTTCTTGTAGCCGGTAAGCGATTTCATGAATCTGTCGTAATCGGAACCTTTGATGATATCGCTCTAAAGCATAATTTTTTATTAAGATAGACATCACAAGAACCACGCGAAAGATGCCAACTCTGTGAGCTCTTCCGCGTGTAAAATAAAGTTAGAAATTGAATTAAGAAAGCACCAGTTTTTTGAGATTGTAAATTCAATTAG
>ENA-UOOM01001043-UOOM01001043.1-fermentation-metagenome-genome-assembly--contig:-NODE-1043-length-28207-cov-7.638995_pt1 | contig 28207 bp, 22 predicted proteins | sample MGYA00245781_ERZ724031 | MGnify/ENA primary metagenome ERZ724031 (study PRJEB28704, sample SAMN03018317) | fermentation metagenome | biome: anthropogenic terrestrial biome; feature: soil; material... | reverse complement strand
TAAGTTTATAAATTAGTATACCACTAAATGCGCGGAATGTCAATATTGGTAAGATGTCCTTATATCAAACGCAAAATCAACCCAAAATCAATGATAATTCTTGTATTAACGTCTGTACGTGTTATAATTAATATATGAATTATTGGGAGGTTAAAATGAAAAGAATACTATGGTTAATCCTATTAATATGCATTTTATTATCATCATGCAAGAAGGCAGAAGATGTATCGCCTGAAGTAAATGTTATACCGACCGAAGACAACTATTCCGAAGATAAATATGAGCTGACAGCTCTCAGCTCCGATAAGCAGGGAATTGAAAAAAATACTGTTTTTCAGTTAACTTCAAAGGAGGAAATCAATAATAACTTCATAAAAGATAATTTACAGATAGTTCCTTCTCAGGAATACAAAATAGAGAAGCTTTCGGGAACAGTGCATAATATAATTCCTTCTTCAACCTTGGAAAATGACAAAATATATCAAATTAAGATAAATGATGAAGGATATGATTATTCATGGGCATTCCAAACCAAGAAAAAATTTGAAATTGAAAAAACTATTCCTACCGATGACGGCAGATTTGTTCCGGCTAATTCCGGAATAGAAATGTATTTTACCCTTAACGGTCTTGCGGAAATAGATGATTATTTTGAAATTAGACCTCATGTTGAAGGGAAATTTATTTATAAGGACAATACGGCTATTTTTGTTCCTGATGAATTAGAGGAAAATATAAATTACAAGGTTACAATAAAAAAAGGCTATGGACTTAAGGACAGTGAGCAGAAGTTAGAAGAGGACTATACCTTTACTTTCAATACAAATTTGGAAAGGTACTCCCAGGTATACTTTAACAGCCCGCTGACCAATATATATGTTGATAATGTGAAAATGATTGAGTCATATATAAATGATGAAAATACAGAATATGATATCAATATTTATCAGTATTCAAATGCAGATTATTTTGCCGATAATATAAGAGATTTTGCAGAAACAGGCAAATTTATAAAGACGGGAGATAATATTGAAAATATTGAGGGTATAGCAAAAATTAACACTATAAAGCAAAAACCCAATATTATATACAGATACAACAGTCCCAGAGCAATATTCGAGTTGCCGGAGTTGGTCAAGGGTTATTATTTATTGGAATTTATAAGCGATAATGAGATAAACTATCATTTTGTCCAAATCAACGACATGTTGATTTACAATACTTTCTTTGACAATCAAATTTTTGTGTATGCGGCGGAAGGTAAAAACAGCAATGGAATTGTAGATGCTGCGGTAGTTGTAAACGGAGAGCATTTAGGCTTCACAGATAATAACGGTATGCTTGTAATCGATAAGGATACCTCCGTTTATGAAGGTAAAACTATCTTAATGAGAGTTGAAGCAAAAGGTTTCAGTGATTTTATTTATGCCGAAGGCTTTCATTTCGGGAGCTATTTTTACAGAAGTCAAGCCGAGGCATACAAGTATCTGAGATATATTGATACGGACAGACCTGTTTATTTGCCTACAGATAAAATTAATGTCTGGGGCTTTGCAAGACACAGAGATGACAAGTCTATAAATCAGGTTAAAATAGAGTTAGTAGAAACCGATACTAATTTGATACTTGAAGAAAAGACAGTTGATTTGTCGGATATAGGCACTTATCAGGCAGAATTTGAAATAAGCAATATAACATCCGCGAACTGCCACATTAATGTATATGATAATGACACAATAATCTCAACCAAGTATATATCCATAATGAAATATACAAAGCCCTTGTATACTTTAAAGAGTGAGTTTAACAAGGAATTTGTCTACAGCAACGAGGATATAGAATATAAATTAAGCGCCAATTTCTTTGACGGTTATCCATTGCCGAATTTAAAGCTTAGCTTAGATTCCTATTGCTACAGCTACAACGGTAGTGCCGAATATGACAACATTGACAGCTTTGCTTCCTTAGACGAATTCGGAAAAGCCACATGGAACTTTAATACAAGGTTAACGAGCAACAACTGGAGACCTGTAACCATTAATGCAAGTGCATGGAACGCAACGGCAGAAGATAAATCAGTGAGCACTTTAAGCAGGTTTGAAATTTTCCCAAAACACAAAATGCTTGAAATAGAACAAAATATTCTTTCTGAAAATTCTGTCGATATTCTGTTCCATGAATTGGACAATTCAAGGTATAAATCGGATGGTTACAACGACTACAAGGACCTAAGAAGCAATCCGCTAAATGATAAAATACATATAAATATTATTGAAACCTACCACGAGAAAATAAAAAAGGGAGAACATTACGATTATATCAATAAGGTAAATGTAATTGACTACGATTATAAGCTGATTGAAAATAATATTTACAGCGATGTAATAGACACAGTTAACGGATATGCGACAATTGAAATTCCAAACTTCAATCCCGAAAGAAGCTACAAGGTGGTTGCAGTATATGAAGACGGTATCGGTGGAATAGAGGAAGAAGCTTATATAAGTGGAAATGCACGCTACGATTATCAGAAATTATATTACAGCTTAGAAAAAACCGGTAATAAGAAAAACTACAGATTAAATGATAATTTAAATCTGCAGCTTAAATATAACCATGAAAATGTTGAAAATTCAGAGAGTGATAAACTTATTCTTCTCATGATGAGAAATGGGTTAATTGACTATAAAATATCAGACAGCACAAATGCAGCCCTCACATTCAAAGAAGACTATGTGCCGAATATTATGATTAACAGCGTATATATTAAGAACGGCTACATGTATCCCGTAGAGTTTATAGACTCTTTATACTATGACAGTACGGAAAAGCAAATATATTTTGATGTAAACACAAATAAAGAGGAATACCTCCCGGGGGAAGAGGTTGTATTAAATATTAAAGCTAAGGATGAAAACAATAAACCATGTGTTGCCGACGTAAATATATCGGTTGTGGATGAAGCTTATTTTGCATCCTTTGAAAAATATGTAGATACATTGAGTTCAATATATCAGGCCACATGGAATACAGGATTAAATGCGGTCTATCTGTCAAACATCGACATAAGCGCAGATGAAAACGGCGGAGCCGAGAGAGGCGGCGGCGGGGATTACTACGATAATTTCAGAGATGAATTCAAGGACACAAATATATTTAAAACAGTAACCACCGACAAAAACGGCAATGCATCCTTAAAATTCAAATTAGCCGATAATCTCACATCCTGGAGAATAACGTATCAGGGAATATCAGATAAGCAATATGCGGGAAGCGGCACTAAAAATATAACCGTAAGCCTCCCATTCTATACAGACCTAATAATGGGCAAAGAATATCTCACGGAAGATAAAATATCTGCCTCTCTGAGGGTATTCGGAACTGAAGCAAAAGCTTCGGATGAGGTTAAATATGAAATTAAGTTAATAAACAAGGAAACAAAAAAAGAATATAAATACTCTCAGACAGGTATAATAGGAGACTATACAAATATATCATTTGATAAGCTGCCTGTCGGTCAATATGAAATATATGTTTATGCAGACTATGGAAACCTTGAAGACGGCATAATGGAAGATTTCAGTGTAGTTGATTCAGCCATATACTTTAATAATACGGATTATTATAAGCTGTCGGACAGCACAATGCTTGAGGAGGTTTATTCAAACCCGGTAATTACCTTATTCAACGAAAGTGATTCTGATTTTTATAACAGCCTGAGCGATATTTCAAGCAGCTCAGGAAAAAGAATAGACCAAACGGTATGCGCCTTAATTGCAAATAAATATATCAATGAATATTTTAAAACAGACCTGCCTTTTGATGAAGAAGCATTGCTGAGTGAAATAAGCAGGTACGAGGTTGAATATGGCGGCATCGGTCTGTTCACTTATTCAAATGTTGATGCTCAATTAACCGCCAAGCTGATGAATGTAGTTGACAATGAGTATTTTAAAGTAAAATCAAAAATATATTTTAAGAGAATATTAGATCAAAGTGATGTATACAACACGGATATAGCTGCTTCCCTTTGGGGATTAGCAAAGTATAAGGAGCCCGTATTGCTGACCATCTATGATTTATTGGAAAGCGGCGAATTAAATACAAGGGATAAAATTTATCTATCCCTTGCACTGACTGAATTGGGCGACAATAAAACAGCTAAAAAGTATTATAAGGAATTGACGGATAATTTAAAGGAGGCAGGAAATTATTTATATTTTGAAAGCAATGCCGATGAGAATTATTATTATACCGAAGACTATGAATTAACTGCACTGTTGGCAGTACTTGGATGTAAGCTTCACAATTATGATATAAGCGACAAATTGTTTAAATATATTTACAATAATCCGTCCAAATACACTCTTTCAAATTTTGAGCAGCTTATTTATATCATGAACAGGGATATCATGAATTTAGATGAAATAAAGGATTTATTCGGAGAAATTACCGTAACATCAGGCGAAGGCAAAAAAACTTACAAATTAAAATTATTTGACAGAGAAAGTTTTTCAGTTCCTAAGGATGAAATTCAGAGTATAAAGTTTAGCGGCATAAAGGGCGGCATAGCGTGTAAGGTTGAAGCTTTGGGAAACAAGGACGATTTAGAGAAAAATAAAACCGATGAATTCTCCATAGATATAACATATAGTCTAAAGGATTCATCTCAGGAGCAAACGACATTCAACCACTCGGATACTGCTAAGGTCACAATAATGCCAAGCTTTGCAGACGATATTAAGAGAGGCAATTATGAAATAACATATATTGTTCCGGCAGGCTTCAGATTCATTGAAACGGAAAAGCAAAATCCGTTTTGGGTAGAAGAAAACGGTCAAAAGCTTAAATTCAACTTTTATTATGACAGACAAAACTTTGCCGCAATCCCTATAACATTTTACATTCAGGCAGCACAAGCCGGAGAGTATACGGTGGATTATACGGTTATAAAAGAGCACTCGGAAGTAAAATTGAATTACCTTGACAAACATACTTTAACAGTTAAATAAGATGCCCTAACCCCATTTCTCAGAGTCTCTTTTCTGAGAAATGGTTGGTAGGTCATTCGCAACGACTTCCCAAAATGTACGACCAAAGGGAGTAAATATTTTGGTGAAGGAGACTGCGAGATGCCCTAATCCTGTTGCTAAAACATTTCATTGGCAGGTGAAAAATGAATAAAATATTAAAAACATCCCTTGCTTTTCTGTTGTTTATGGCTGTGGCGAGCAATATAACCGCTTGTAATAAAAACAATGCCGGCATTGATATATCAGAGCCATACATTAATACCGGCAAAAAAAATATCAACTGCTTATATTACAATAAAACTGATTTTATTAATATTCCGGATTATAAATTAAACTCCGGTACCGGTACTATACATGGTTGTATATTACCTCATCATTTAGTTGCAAAGGATTTAATTCACGAGGTTTTTCAAAATGTGAGCAAGAATAGATATAAAAATGTAGTATTAATCGGCCCCGACCACGAAAGCACCGATAAGGGCAAAATTTTTACAACCCTGAGCAGCTGGCAGACACCGACAGGAATTTTGGAAACAGACGTTGAGCTAACCAAGGAATTGCTGAAATACAGTTTTGTAAAAGAAAATGACGACAAATTAACCATAGAACATTCAACCTCAAGCATTATACCGTTTATAAATTTTTATATGGAAGACGTTAAGGTAGTTACCCTAATTTTGACGAAGCAGGTTAAATTAGCTGATGTGGAAGCATTGACGGATGCATTATATGATAATATAAATGCCGACGAAACATTATTTATTGCCTCGGTTGACTTTTCTCATTATCTAACCTTGGAAGAAGCCGATAAAATGGATTTAATCAGTATTGATGCCATACAAAATAAAGATATACAAAAAATTATGTCCTTTAACAATGATAATTTGGATTCACCTATTTCCATAGTTACCATGCTTAAGATGATGGATAAGACAGGTACATCAAAGGAATTTATGCTGAGAAACAGCAATTCCGAGCTGATTTTAAAGAAAAAATTTGATGAAACTACCAGCTATATAACATATTTGTTTTATTAACAACCACAAACATTTATTTATATCTGTAATATGTTTCTTGCCACATCGGGAGTTGCTATTTCACGTCCTAATAATTCAGCTATTCGTTTAACTTTTGAAACAGGTTCTGCATTTGACTTTGCCAGTACTCCTCTTGTAATATAAAGATTATCTTCCAGACCGACTCTGACATTACCGCCAAGGATTATAGCAGCCGCAGTTATATCAAATTGGTCCTTACCTGCTGCGGCACATGACCAGATAAAGTTATCTCCTAATATTTTTTTTGCGGAATTGTATAAGAACAATAAATTATCAACTGTTGCCGGCAATCCGCCCATTACCCCAAGTACAAACTGAATGTAAACCGGTCCCTTTAACATTCCTTTTTTTACAAAATAAGCAATGTTGCTTAGCATACCGACTTCATAAACTTCAAATTCCGGTTTCGTTCCATTTTCACCCATAATGCGAATATAATCTTCTATATCCTGAAATGTATTGGCAAAAGGCACTGTGTAGGTGTTTTTAACAAATGGTATTTCCCAATCATACTTTGGTTCTTTTATTTTATCGGCAATCGGCGAAAAACAGAAGTTAACAGAGCCTGCATTACAAGACCCTAAGATTATAATATATTATTTACCAAAGTTAAAGATGCTCCTGTTAATACCTTGGAGCATCTTTTAATATATTGTTTTATTTTGCATTAAGATAATAAAATAATGTTGTTATTTATAAGGATTTCATATAGAATCATTATAATAAATAATTCGGAGGAGTTTATGGAGAACTATATTAAAAAGACTTTAAAATTATTATTCGGTCTTTTTTTATATGCCTTGGGTTTGATTTTATGCATTAGCGCAGATATAGGACTTGCCCCTTGGGATGCATTTGGAATTGGAGTAAGTAAAGTAACGGGAATTTCTTACGGAAATGTGTCAATTATTACAGGAATTATAATTTTAATAATATTGGTTTTGCTTTTTAAAGAAAAAATCGGGCTCGCAACAATTTTAAATACTATATTAATTGGGGTTTTTGCTGATTTAATTGTAGGTTTAAATATTATCCCATATATGACAAACTTTTTTACCGGTTTTATAATGCTTGTTACCGGTCAAATTGTAATATGTCTTGCAACCTATCTTTATATCAGTGTCGGTCTCGGCTCAGGACCGAGAGATACTTTGATGGTTGCTTTAGGGAAGAAGTTCCCTAATTTGCCCATTGGCATAGTTAGGGGCTCAATAGAAGGAACTGTTTTGTTAATCGGTTGGCTTTTAGGGGCAAAGGTAGGTACCGGAACTGTTATTTATGTATTAGGTATAGGCTTTATACTTCAAGCTACATTTAAATTGCTTAAATTTGACGTAAAGTCAGTTGCACACGAAAGCATATTTGAAACTGTAAATATATTTAAATGCACGCTACTGAATTTTAAAAGAGGTTAATAGTAGTTACACATAAAGCAAACAAGCGATTAAGCTTGTTTGTACCAAATGCTTTTGGCTCAATTGCTAAATAATTGAGCCAAGCTTTGACTTAACCTCTTTTAAGTCTTTCCAAACATCCTTTTTTGCCGATTCATTTCTCAAAAGATAAGATGGGTGGAAAGTAGGCATGAAATAAATATTTCCTTTTTTCACGAAGTTTCCTCGCTGCTTGCTTATGCTTAAATTGGAATCTATAAGATTCTTAGCTGCTACGGCCCCCAAGCACACAATAATTTTAGGGTGAATTAATTTAACCTGCCATCTTAAATAGTCAAGACATGCACTGCATTCGTCCTCCATGGGATTTCTGTTTTCAGGGGGTCTGCATTTCACAACATTGGCTATATACACATCACTGCGCTTATAATTAATGGCCTCAATCATTTTATCCAGCAGTTGTCCCGCTTTTCCCACAAATGGTCTTCCCTGCACATCCTCGTAATATCCGGGACCTTCACCGACAAACATAATGTCCGCTTCTTCATTGCCCTCTCCAAAAACAACATTTGTGCGTGTTTCGGACAATCTGCATTTTCTGCATCTAAAACAAAATTTACGCAACTGCTCCATTGAATACATATTACACCTCTATAAGCTTAAATCTATGTGGCAATAACCATTTGGATTTTTCTTAAGGTATTTTTGATGGTATTCTTCTGCCTCATAGAAGTTTTTGAGTTTTTCAACCTCCGTAACTATAGGCTGATGATGTTTTTTCTGTTCATTATCAAGGGATTTCTTTATAATGTCCAAATCATTTTCGTCCGTATAATATATTCCTGTCCTGTATTGTGTGCCTATATCTCCTCCCTGTCTGTTTAACAAGGTGGGATCAATAACCTTCCAAAAATCCTCTAAAATTTTATTTAAGGTTATTTTACTTTCATCATATCTAATAAATACCGTTTCCGCATAACCTGTTTTGTTGGTACAAACTAATTCATATGTAGGATTTTCCGTATTGCCGTTTGCATAGCCCGCAATAGTTTCAATTATACCATTTCTTAAATCGAAAAATGCCTGCAAACCCCAGAAGCACCCTCCTGCTAAATAAATTTCCTTCATTTTACAACTCCCTTTCAGATAATATTATCCTATTTAACGGTCATCCCGAGCATCAGCGGAAGATGCCCTAATAATAAAATATTTGACAATACCTTGCAACTTTTTGTTCTAAATTATCTAAACTGATAATTCTTACCTCTCGGATTGTTTCTTTCCCTTGAATATACAATAGTATTACAGGAACAGTAAACACATTAAAACTTGCGGATATATTTAAGCTCTTATCCGCTTCAACCCTTACAGCTTTAATATCAGGATATTCTTTAATCATATTTTCCACTTTGGGCATCATTGCTTTGCATACGCCGCATGCTTCACTTCCGAAATAAATCATCAGCATATCATGGTTGTCAATGAGTTCCTTTAATTTTTCATAAGATGTTATAATTTCCATAATAACCTCATTTTTATCAGACTTATTAACATTTTACCATACTTCTGTAAAATTAATCAATTTTTAAAATAAAAAAATTTGCTTGCATGTTATATTATTATATGCTAATATTCTAATATAATAATATATTTATGTAAGGAGATTACTATGATAGATTTTAGTGATAAGGAAAAAACAAAGGCAATATTATCGGAAAAGGCAGAACTGTTTAAATCAATAGCCCATCCCGTAAGACTTTGCATCTTGGCAATGTTAATTAATGAAAAACAAAGCAATGTTACTGACATTCAATGTTGCTTGGATGTTCCGCAGCCTACGGTATCTCAGCATCTGTCTAAGCTTAAATCGGCAGGCATTCTTTCGGCAGACAGAAACGGTACGGAAATTATTTATAAGATTGTAAATGAAGAAGTAAAAAATATAATAATTCAAATTTTGGATAATTAATAGGGAGGACATATGAGCAAGAAAATTTTAATAATCGGCGGCGTTGCAGGAGGCGCGTCCGCTGCGGCAAGACTGCGAAGACTTGATGAAACTTCGGAAATAGTAATGTTTGAAAGAGGATCTTATATATCATATGCAAACTGCGGTCTTCCATATCATATAGGAAATGTAATAAAAGAGAGAGCTTCCTTGCTGCTGCAAACTCCGGAAGCTATGTCGAGCAAGTATAATATAGATGTTCGTGTTGAGTCTGAAGTTATTTCAATTAACCGGGAACACAAAACTATAGATGTCAAAAAATTAAAAACAGGCGAAGTTTATACGGAGAGCTATGATACCCTGATTATATCTACCGGTTCGTCACCTTTAAAACCGCCTATCGAAGGAATTAATTCACCGGGAATTTTTACCTTGTGGACTGTTCCCGATACAGACGAAATTAAAAAATTTATAAATGAAAAAAAGCCTAAAAATGCAGTTGTAATAGGCGGTGGATTTATCGGTCTTGAAGTTGCCGAAAACCTTACGTCTGCAGGAATAAATGTTACCGTAGCTGAGGCAATGGATCAGGTTATGGCTCCTGTAGATTATGAAATGGCTCAGTTAGTGCAAGAAAATATGGTATCAAATAATGTCAATTTAATTTTAGGAGACGGTGTTTCGAAATTCAGCAGCGAAAACGGCAGTGTAATGATTACTTTGGCAAGCGGCAGAGCACTATCAGCCGACATGGTTATATTATCCATTGGTGTTAGACCAAATGGTCAATTAGCAAAAGATTCAGGACTTGAAGTTAACCAAAGAGGCGGAATTATTACGGATAAATACTTAAAAACTTCCGACCCGGATATATATGCAATCGGAGATGTTGTTGAAGTTGAAGAATATATAAACAAGGGTAAAGCAATGATAGCACTTGCAGGTCCTGCCAACAAGCATGGAAGAATATGCGCTAACAATATCTATGGTGCCCGGGAGGAGTATAAAGGTACACAAGGAACATCTGTAGCTAAAGTTTTTGATTTAACTGTTGCTTCTACCGGTTCAAACGAAAAAACTCTTGTCAGAATGGGTATGACGGAAGGCAAGGACTTCCATACTGCAATCATTTCTCAAAAATCTCATGCCGGTTATTATCCGGAATCTTCTGAAATGATATTAAAGCTTATTTTTTCAACTGACGGCAAGAAAATATACGGTGCTCAAATTGTAGGCGAAGACGGCGTTGATAAGCGAATCGATACAATTGCAACAGCCATTCGTTTGGGCGGAAGTATTTATGATTTAAAGGAGTTAGAACTTGCTTATGCACCTCCTTATTCCTCTGCCAAAGACCCGGTTAATATGTTAGGCTTCGTTGCTGAAAATATTATCAAAAATAAGGTGAAATTCAGCAGATGGAATGATTTAGACCCTTCTGAACCAAGTAAATACACATTGCTTGATATCAGGGAGGACATGGAGCACATGGTATTTGACATACCCGGAACAGTAAATATTCCTCTAAGTGAGCTTAGAAACAGAATGTCCGAATTAAACAAGGATGATAACATAATTATACTTTGCGCCGTGGGAGTACGCTCCTACAATGCAGCAAGAGCTTTAATGGAAAATGGTTTTAAAAATGTTATGGTTTATCCGGCAGGAACAAATTTCTATAAGTCGGTTTATTATAAATACTTTAATGATGATACTCAAAATTCATATGAACAAACCGGTACGATAAATACAAATAATTTAAACTCAAATGCGGAAGAAGAAATAAAGGCATCAATCCAGGTAGATTGCAGCGGACTGCAGTGTCCGGGTCCAATCATGAAGGTATATGAAACAATCAGGAATGTTAATGACGGTGATATAATTAAAGTATCTGCTACCGATTCAGGTTTTGCAAAAGATGTTGAAGCCTGGAGCAGAAGGACAGAAAACACACTCCTTAAAGTAGAAAAGGAGGGCAAAAAAAATATTGTATATTTGCAGAAGGGAACCCCAGCCAATCAATCCGAAGCAGTTCTTACAGGCAAAAATGCAGCTCCTGCCAATGACGGAAAAACAATAATTGTATTCAGCGGCGATATGGATAAGGTGCTTGCTTCCTTTGTTATTGCCAACGGTGCTGCTGCTATGGGAAGACCTGTTACTATGTTTTTCACGTTCTGGGGACTTAATGTTTTAAGAAAACCCGATCCTCAAAATATTAAAAAACCATTCATTGATGCACTGTTCGGCAGGATGATGCCTCAGGGTGTAAGTAAGCTTAAGCTTTCAAAAATGAACATGGGAGGCATGGGAACGGCTATGATGCGCAAAGTAATGAAGGATAAAAATATTGATTCATTGGAAGACTTAATTGAGAAAGCAATGGCTAACGGTGTAAAGATGATTGCCTGCACCATGTCCATGGATGTAATGGGTATTACAAAGGAAGAATTAATAGACGGCATTGAGTATGCAGGTGTCGGAACATACTTGGGCGATGCTGAAGAATCCAACGTAAATCTGTTTATTTAAATCGTGAAAACGTAAAGGATTTGAGTTCAAAACTCAAATCCTTTTTTCTACAGCACCCGGACATCAAAAGCCGTGGTTTGGGGCGGTATACTCATAGTCTGAAAATTTGCATGTTCAACTATAACAAAATCTCCCGGTCTAATATCTCTTAATCTGATTCTCCTTCCTCGCCTGTTCCTAATATCAGTTGCATCGGTTATTACAAAACGCATTTGACTGTAAATGTCGTTAGGTCTTCCTGTTAAAAGAAATCCATTATTTGTATCTACATCTATAACTCTACCTTCGGTAATATTTGTATCCATTTGATTAATAACGGTAATCCTGAATGCTCTCGCCTGAGGAGGTATACTTCTGGTCATGCGTGCAGAAAATTCAGCATCAACCCTCATACCTTCCCGTAAATCCCTCAATGTCATATGCTGTCCGAATTGGTCTCTGATTATAGTATCTTCGCCAACTATCAACGTAACCATTTCCATATTAATCATGCCGAACTCTCCCATAACACCGTATGAAATAGTAACATATCCCGTTCCTGTCCTAAAGTCCGAAGATATTTCCTCAATAAAGGCATTTTCGGCACTTATAACATTTCTTGAGCCCCTGAATCTTTGATAATTTAATATATCATCCATATTACACCTCACTAAATATAACGTATAATAATATATTCACCATTTTTAGCAATGTGCTTAAATAGACTGACGAACTATATTTTAAGGTCCGTCCCTGGAGTGCCTTTATAATAGGCTTCCGATTTGATAAACTAGCATGCCTGCTGCAAATGCTGTTACAGTCTGGTATAATGCAGTCAAAACAGCATACTTCAATGAGCCTAATTCTCTTCTTGTTGCTGCAAATGCAGCAATACAAGGCATGTATAATAAAACAAATGTTAAAAACGCAAATGCGCTCAAGGGTGTAAATATTGTAAACATAACTTCCGAAAGCTGAGAGTCTGTAACAGCTCCGGTTAATACACTCAAGGTGCTTACAACAGCTTCCTTGGCTGTTAATCCGGTTATGAGCGCTGTCGAGGCTCTCCAATCATTGAATCCTAATGGTATAAAAATCGGTGCAATCAGAGAACCTAAAAAAGCAAGTATACTTTTTGAACTGTCTTCAACCATGTTAAAGGACCAGTTAAAACTTTGCAGAAACCATATAATTATTGTACCCAAGAATATTACGGTAAAAGCTCTTTGAATAAAATCCTTTGCCTTTTCCCACATATGAATCAAAACACTTCTTCTTGAAGGTATTCTATAGGCAGGAAGCTCCATTACAAAAGGAACCGGCTCTCCTTTAAATATTGTATTCTTTAATAATAAACCTGATAATACAGCAACTACAATACCCATAATATATAAGCCGATCATAACCGCCGCGGCATTATCGGGAAAGAAAGCTACGGTTATCATAGCGTAAATAGGAAGCTTGGCACTGCATGACATAAAGGGTGTCAAAATAATTGTCATCTTTCTATCCCTTTCACTTGCTAATGTTCTTGTTGCCATAATTGCAGGAACACTGCATCCAAACCCGATAAGCATTGGGACGAAGGATCTGCCTGATAATCCTATTTTCCTAAGAAGTTTATCCATTAAAAATGCCACTCTTGCCATATAACCGCTGTCTTCCAAAAGTGATAAAAAGAAAAATAAAATAACTATAAGCGGAAGAAATGATAATACACTTCCCACGCCTGCAAATATACCGTCAATTACCAAGGAATACAGCCAGTCACTCACATCAAAAGCAATCATTGCATTTGATGTGATTTCAGTAATTCCGCCGATTAGTTCTTCTAACAATCCCTGAAGCGGAGCACCTATCACATTAAATGTCATCCAAAAAATAAAAAACATTATTCCGAAGAATATAGGTATTCCAAGGTACTTGTGTGTCAATACTTCATCTATTTTCTCGGAGCGCCGCTGCTCCTTTGTCTCATGCTTCTTAACAACTGATTCCGAGCAAATTTGTTCAATATAGCAATATCTCATATCTGCTAAAGCAGCTTCCCTGTCGGTTTGTAAGGCTGTTTCCATATCCTTAACAACCTGCTCTATAATGTGCAGCTGATTTTCCGTTATTTTTAAACTTTTAATTGTAGGTTCATCACCCTCTACAAGTTTTGTCGCGGCAAATCTTACAGGGTAACCGGCAGCTTCTGCCTGTTCATCTATTAAATGAGAAATTGAATGTATTGCTTTGTGCACTTCACCTACACAAAAATCAAGTTTTTTAGGACTTGACTTTTCTTTAACAGTCTTTATGACAACATCAATCAGCTCTGATATTCCTTCACCTTTGCTTGCGGATATGGGAACAACAGGTACTCCCAAATCGCAGGATAATTTTTTTACATCAATGGAGTTTCCGCTGGCAATAACCTCGTCCATCATATTCAAAGCAATAACCATCGGTATGGATAGCTCCATAAGCTGAAGCGTTAAGTATAGATTTCTTTCAATATTTGTTGCATCAACGATATTTAATATTAAATCAGGATTTTCCTTCAGTAAAAAGTCTCTGGTAACTACCTCCTCCATTGTATATGGAGACAATGAATAAATCCCGGGTAAATCCACCAAGGAAATATCCTTATATTTTCTTAATTGACCTTCCTTTTTCTCAATTGTCACACCCGGAAAATTACCAACATGTTGATTGCTTCCTGTCAGATTGTTATACAAAGTGGTTTTTCCGGAGTTCTGATTTCCTGCAAGGGCAATTACATACATTCTTCAAATACCTCTTTCAGTTCTATTTTTGCTGCTTCTTCTTTACGTATTGTCAATACATAGCTCCTCAAAGATAATTCTATGGGATCACCCATAGGCGCAACCTTTCTTACCTTTACACGGGTATTTGGCGTCAACCCCATGTCAAGAAGTCTTCTTCTTAATAAACCTTGTCCGCCTATTGATGATATAACTCCGCCTTGACCTGGTTTTATACTATCTAAAGTCATGCTATCCCTCCGAATTACGATATTGATAATCATTATCACTATTTAATTAAATTATATGCCTGTTGATAACAGTTGTCAACAGGTATCAGAAAGTTTTTTTTATTATATTTGCCTGAATTACAGCCTTATTCATCTATTTATCCGCATACTAAAAGTATGATTTAATCAATCATACTTTAGGTTAAAACTTATTTTATTTTTTACTTTGTTTCATCCGTATTATAACTATATACCTCTATAACAGGCATTACAAACATAAATCCTGTCCCGGGCTCATCAAAATAATCCAATTCTTTCTTAATCTTATCAACTACCTTATCAAGCTTTTCTTTATCTTTAATTACGCTGAATATTATTTTGCTGTATGGTTTTCTGCCATCAATCAGTTTTCTTACGCTATCAAGCATAGGCAAATTTATATTATGGTCTAAAAGAACCTTACCCATTCCTTGGCTGTCTATTGAAGTAGCTCCCATCTCTTCTTCATAGAACAATTCATTTATGTCGTCAAGTTTATAAATATCATTTAAGATAAGTATTAAAGCATACATGCATGAACCTCCCTAATCTTCTCACTCTAATATCCTCACTATTTTTATTATATCATATGAATTTTTACTATTCAATAATCAAAAAAATTTACACATTAATGCTCTCATTAATATTAAGTATTATTACATCCGATAACTTAATTTTGCTTTTAAACAATTCCGGATCAGCATTAATAAGTCCGAATGTGTTATAATGTATGGGCACTACAATCTTTGCTTTTATAAAGTCCGCCGCCTTGACAGCATCATCTATGTCCATGGTATAATTCCCGCCTATGGGAAGAAATGCAACGTCAATTTTTTCATCCTCCAATAACTTCATATCATATGTAAGCCCCGTGTCACCGGCATGGTAAACTTTTTTACCGTTTACATCTATAACAAATCCTCCCGGGTTGCCTCCGCAGATTATATTTCCGTTTTCTGATATGCCGGAACCGTGAAGGGCATTGGTCATTTTTACTGTGCCGAAATCAAATTTTGTTCTGCCTCCAATGTGCATGGCATGGGTTCTTAGTTTAAATTTACCTAAATATGCGGCAATTTCATGATTGGTAATAATCAATGACTTGTTTCTCTCTGCTATTTCAACTGTATCTCCTATATGATCACTATGTCCGTGGGTTACAAAAACATGAGTTATGTTACTTAAATCATCGATGCATGTTTTGCACAAAGAATTTCCTGTTATAAAGGGGTCAATAATTCCCTTAAAGTTTCCTTCCTCAATTAATAATGCGGAATGCCCTAAGTAAGTAAGCTTCATTTAATTCACCTCTTTTATTTTTATTAACTATATAATAGCTTTATACTATAATAAAATCAACATTAAAAAAAGAAATCTCATTTGAGGTTTCCGATTTATAAGGGGACATTCCCATATGACAAGGGGTGACAACAACTCCCCTTGCCATTTTTAATTGTTCTCTAAGCTGCGTCAGGATTACAAAACCTCCTCCTGTTTTTTCTTTCCTAAATATGCCTCCTGAATTTTTTCATTTTTGATAAGTTCTGAAGCTGAGCCTTCCACTGTTACTTTACCTTGCTCCAAAACATATGCCTTATCCGCAATAGATAATGCTTTAAATGCATTTTGCTCAACTAACAAAATTGTTTTTCCCATGTTTTTTATTTCAATTATAATATCAAAAATAGTATTTATCAATAATGGCGCGAGACCCAATGAAGGCTCGTCAAGAAGTATCAGCTCCGGGCTTGACATAAGTCCCCTTCCCATTGCAAGCATCTGCTGTTCACCTCCCGAAAGTGTCCCCGCGATTTGATTTTCTCTTTCCTTTAATATGGGAAAAAGTTCAAATATCCTTTTCATATCTTTTTCAATACCACTTTTATCGGTTCTTAAAAAAGCACCCATATTTAAGTTTTCTTTTGCGGTAAGGTTTGCAAAGATTACTCTTCCTTCGGGAACCTGGCAAATCCCCGCTTTAACTATCTTATGAGCCTGTTTTGGAAGCTTTTCGCCCTTGTAAATTATTTCTCCGTCCTTATATTTTACAATACCGCTTACAGCATTAATAAGGCTTGACTTTCCTGCTCCGTTAGAGCCAATGATCGAAACTATCTTACCCTCAGGAACTTCTATGGTCACTCCCTTGAGAGCATGAATTCCGCCATAAAAAAGATTTAAATTATTCACATTAAGCATGACTCTCCTCCTTCCCAAGATAAGCTTCAATAACTTTCTTATCTTCCTGGACTTCCTTCGGAGTTCCGAGAGCCAAGGGTATGCCGAAGTTAAGCACAAATATTCTGTCGCAGACACCCATTATCAAATCCATATGATGCTCAATTATAAGAACAGTAAGCTTAAACCTGTCCCTTATTTCCTTAATTAATTGCACTAACTGTATTGTTTCCTCAGGATTCATGCCTGCTGCAGGCTCATCAAGCAGCAAAAGCTTGGGCTCTAATGCTAAAGCTCTTGCAATTTCGAGCTTTCTCTGTAGGCCATAAGGAAGGTTGGATGCAATAATATCCTTGTAATCCCACAAGCCCATTAATTTTAACAACTCGGCAGTCTTATGATTTAATATTTTTTCCTGAGACTTAAACCTTCCGAATCTTATAATAGAGTCATAAATACTGTAATCAACTAACTTATGGCACGCAGTAAGCACATTATCATAAGCCGTCAGCTTTTTAAAAAGCCTTATATTTTGGAATGTCCTGGTTATTCCCATATTCGCTATTTCAAAAGGCTTAATATTCTCTAATTTCTTGTCGTAAAAATAAATTTCTCCGCTTGTAATGCTGTAGATTCCGGTTACTAAATTAAAAATGGTAGTTTTTCCGGCACCGTTTGGACCTATCAAACCAAAAATTTCACCTTCTTCAATATCGAAGGTAACATTATCTACAGCAGTTAATCCTCCAAATTGCTTTGTTAAATTTTTAAGAGAAAGTACACTCATGATTTTACCTCCCCTTTATGCCTGCTTTTTTCAATTAATCTTATTATTCCTTTAATACTGAATTCTTTTCCTCCCATAAGCCCCTGAGGTCTTGTAATCATAATAAGTATTACTGCAGCTCCATACAGCACAAGTCTCCAGTTCGAGAAGCTGCGCAAAAGCTCAGGCAAAAACGTAAGGAGTATAGTGCCCACAACACTTCCGGATACGCTTCCCAATCCTCCGAATATTACTATTATCGTTAATTCCGTAGATTTAACCATCTTGAACATGATGGGCTGTATATATCCTAAGTAATGTGCCATCAAGCCTCCCGCGACACCTGCATAAAAGGCACTTATGGCAAGTGATGTAAGCTTATACTTAAAAACATCTATTCCGATAGTCTGAGTGGCCAATTCTTCTTCCCTTATCGCAACCATATTTCTTCCGTGCCGGGACTTAATAATCAGCACCAATACCGTTATGGCAATCACATTAATTATTATTACATTTGTCAATGTTGTTGTTCCTTGCGTCGGTATATTAGGAAGTCCTCTTGCTCCTCCGAAATACTGAACATTGTCAAGAATTAGCCTTATAGCTTCGCCAAAGCCTAAAGTTGCAATGCAAAAATAGTCCCCCTTTAAATTTAAAGTTAACCTTCCTATAATCAGACTGACTATCATAGAAACCAAGCCGCCTGCTGCCAATGCTATATAAAAGTGCAGCCAAAACATTGATTGCGGTAAAATGTTCAGCTTCATCGTAACTGTGGCAGCCGTATATGCTCCGATTGCCATAAAGCCTGCATGCCCAAAAGAAAACAAGCCTGTAAATCCCGTAAGCAAGGATAAACCTAATACTGTCATTAAATTTATACCTGATAATATCAAAATTCCTGATACATAACCCCAGCTCATACTTTACCTCCTAAGCCTTGTCTTCCGTTGTTTTACCCATCAATCCCGTAGGCTTGAAAACAAGTACGGATATAAGAAGTGCAAAAGCAAGCAAATCCCTGTATTGTGATGATAGATACCCGGAAGTCATCGTTTCTATAAGACCAAGGAGTATGGAGCCTATTACAGCTCCCGGCAAACTTCCCAAACCTCCGAAAACCGCGGCAATGAAAGATTTCGTAGTAATATTACCGATTTGGGGATACACGGTATATTTCATTCCGAAAAGCATGCCTGCCAAACCTGCCAAAAATCCTCCAAGCAAAAATATTATGAATATAACCTTATCAACATTAACCCCCATTAGGGTGCTTCCTTTAATACTGTATGATGTAGCCCTTATTGAAAGTCCAATTTTAGTTTTTTCTATTATATACATCAGTCCTATCAAGCTTAAAGCCGATATTATAAACATTAATAGGTCAATTCGCCCTAATGCTATATTTCCAAGCATTATTGGCGTTGTTGAAAAAATAGCAGGATAAGACCTGAAGGTAGGTCCTATTGGAGACGCGATTACAATATTCTCCAAAAATATTGATGCCCCCATAGCGGATATTATAAAGTAAAGGAATGGTGCATTTCGTTTTCTTAGGGGTCTGTATACTATCTTTTCCATAGTCACGGCCAATAACCCCGCACCCAATGCAGAAATTATAAACGCAATAAAAAACGGCACATTCAGCAATGTAAGACAGAAGTATCCTATATATGCTCCTATCATAATAACACCGCCATGAGCAAAATTAGAAAAATTCATTATACTGTATACAAGAGAATACCCCACAGACATTAAGGCATATACGCTACCTAAGGACAAACCGTTAATAACTTGCTGTAAAAAATAGCTCATGATACCTCCTCTTTAATTTAAGGCGGGTTAAACCCGCCTATTAATTATTGTAAACCGTATTTTTCCTGGAATATGTAATCCGCACTTTCAATTTTTACTATAGCAGCTTCTTTTCCAACCGGATTATGATCTTCGGGACTTATTTTAATTGTTCCCGTTACTCCCTGTACGGTTACTTTTGCCAAAGATTCGGTAATTTTTACCGGGTCGTCACTCTTAGCATCTTCTATTGCGGCCTGCAGAAGAAGGAATGCATCATGAGCCATATAGCCGTTTAACTCCATAGGAAGATTGTATTTGGCAGTATATTTTTCTTGAAGCGGTTTTACCTCCGGGTCATTGAAATCTAAGTGATTTACTACATAGCTTCCCTCAATTGCATCTGCCGCCATGGTCATTAATTGCTCTGAAGGCCATCCGTCACCTCCTATTAAAACTGCATCAATTCCTAATTCTCTTGCCTGATTTGCACTTAATGCAACCTCCTTATAATAGTAAGGCATAAGTATCATATCGGGATTTGCATCTTTTATCTTGCTTAACTGTGGTTTAAACTCAACATCTCCTTCTTTAAAACCTTCTTTTGCTACAATCTTTCCGCCTTTTTCTGCAAATGTTTTCTCAAAGAATTCAGTAAATCCCTGTGAATAGTCGCTTGCAACGTCATAAAGCACAGCAGCATTTCTAAGCCCTAATCTGTCATATGCATAACCTGCCGCTACTGCACCCTGATATGGGTCAATAAAGCAGACTCTGAAGTTGTAAGCTTTTACCGAGCCGTCATCATTAACGGTAACCTTTGGGTTTGTTGCAACTGTAGCAATATCAGGAACCTTGTACTGTTCAAGAACAGATGATATGGATATTGCCTGACCGCTGGCATTAGGACCGATTATTGCAACAACACCGTCTTGTGTTATAAGCCTCTTTGTTGCATTTACAGCCTCTGCTGCATCCCCCTTGGTATCATAATAAATGCCTTCAACCTGTTTTCCAAGTATACCTCCATTGGCATTTACTTCTTCAATTAACATTTTTACCGTATTGCTTTCACAGGTTCCCCAAACTGCTTGGTCTCCTGTCAAAGAACCAATCCAACCTATTTTAATGGTCTCTTTCTCTTTCTCTGCTGATGTTCCGGTATCACCGCATGCTGTAATAATCATTGTAAAAATCAATAGCACACTGATAAGCGTTAAAAACTTCTTACTCATAAAACCCTCCTAAAATTCATAATTATAAGTTTATTCACGGAAACGGGTCATGTAAACGTTATAGTCTATTTTATTATAAGCTTTTTGTAAAATAAATACAAGTTACATTATTGTTATAATATCCCAGACAGCACATTGACTGTAAAAAATCGTGAGATATTTCTTCAAAATTCTCTAAGAATCATAAAATTTGTGCAGTTTTATTTAGTTGATTTTAAGGTATAAAGTGATATAATATACTTCATATTATTGGCACTATGTACAATGCTTTATGCCTTGGAGGTTGACATGGAATTTCTTGTAGGATTAGATATCGGTTCTACTACAGTTAAAATAGCTGTATTAGACCATAATGGCAATATAATATATAAGCAGTATGAAAGACACTACTCTGATATAAAAAATACTGTTACCGAAATAATAGACAATTCATCTGAGTATCTTAAAAACAGCTTTATTAAAATAAGCGTTACAGGCTCGGGTGCAATTGACGTGTCTAAATACTTGGGTATTCCTTTCGTTCAAGAAGTTGCAGCTTCAACATCGGCAATAGAAAAATATATGCCCTCCACGGATGTTGTAATAGAGCTTGGGGGAGAAGATGCAAAAATAACATATCTTTCAGGAAACTTGGAGCAGCGCATGAACGGCTCTTGCGCAGGCGGTACAGGGGCATTTATTGACCAGATGGCTGTATTGATGAAGACAGATGCTTCCGGATTAAATGAATTGTCAAAAAAACATAAGACCATTTATCCTATTGCATCACGCTGCGGTGTATTTGCCAAATCAGATGTTCAGCCGTTGCTAAATGAAGGAGCAAGGCAGGAAGATATTGCCGCATCTATTTTTCAAGCTGTTGTAAATCAAACAATAAGCGGGCTTGCACAGGGAAGACCCATTAAAGGAAATGTTGCCTTTTTGGGCGGTCCATTGTTTTTCTTGTCTGAGCTTAGAGAAAGATTTAAAGAAACCTTGGAGCTGGCGGAAAATACCGTATGCCCTGACGATGCCAACTATTATGTTGCCATCGGAGCTGCATTGATGTCAGTAAATAATAAAGAAATAAGCTTCAATAAGTTTTATAATAATATGAAAAATACAATGAAACATTCAAGTTTTGAATACAGAAAAAAGGATTTGAATCCTTTATTTGAAAGTGAAGATGAATACAATAATTTTTTAGATAGACACAATAAACATAAAGCAATAAGAAAAAACATTGATGAATACTCGGGACTTGCATTTTTAGGTATTGATGCCGGTTCAACAACAACAAAATTAGTTCTGATTACGAAAGATGGTGAAATACTTTACTCCTACTATGGCAGCAACGAAGGAAACCCGCTGAATTCTGCGGTTAATGCAGTTAAAGGTCTTTATGCAAAAATACATAAAGGCATTAAAATTGCATATACAGCGGTAACAGGTTATGGTGAACATTTAATAAAGGCTGCTTTAAATGTGGATGTAGGTGAAATTGAAACTGTAGCTCATTACAAAGCTGCAGATTTCTTCTCAAATGGTGTAGACTTCATAATAGACATCGGCGGTCAAGATATGAAAAGCATGGTAATTAAAAACGGCGTCATAGATTCAATCATGCTTAATGAAGCCTGCTCATCAGGCTGCGGCTCATTTATTGAAACTTTTGCAAAGTCATTGGATATGTCTGTTCAGGAGTTTGCAGAGGCCGCAATATTTTCTAAACACCCGGTGGATCTTGGTACGAGATGTACTGTGTTTATGAATTCAAAGGTTAAGCAGGCTCAAAGAGAAGGAGCAACATTAGGCGATATTTCTGCCGGAATTTCTTTTTCCGTAATTAAAAATGCCTTGTTTAAGGTTATAAGATTAACATCACTTGAATCATTAGGAGAAAAGGTTGTTGTACAAGGAGGCACCTTCTACAATAATTCGGTTCTTCGCGCATTTGAGCAAATAACCGGCCGTCAGGTCGTAAGACCCGATATAGCAGGTATCATGGGTGCCTTTGGTTCTGCAATTATTGCCAAAAACAGTTATGAAGAAGGTATGGAAAGTAAATTTGTTAAGGAAGATGATATAGATAATTTCTCCTTCAATACATCTATGGAAAGATGCGGTCTTTGCACAAACAACTGCTTATTAACCATAAATAAGTTTTCTGACGGAAGATATTATGTATCCGGTAATCGCTGTGAAAAAGGTGCTGAAAAATATACAACCGTTGTTAAAAAGGAATCCATGCCAAACTTATACAAATATAAAAACCAACGTGTTTTCGGTTATAAGCCATTGCCGGTAAATAAAGCAAAAAGAGGAATTATAGGCATTCCGAGAGTTTTAAACATGTATGAGGATTACCCTTTCTGGTTCACGTTTTTTAATGAATTAGGATACAGAGTTGTGCTCTCAGGTATATCAAGCAAGAAAATTTATGAGCTTGGAATGGGAACCATTCCCTCCGAGTCAGTTTGTTATCCGGGCAAAATAGCACATGGCCACATAACCGACCTTGTAAACAAGAAGGTGAAAAAAATATTTTATCCTTGTATTTCCTATAATATAAAGGAAGATGAAGAAGCAGGAAATCACTTTAACTGTCCGGTTGTAGTATCCTATCCCGAATCAATCGAGGCAAATGTTAATCTTAGCGGAGTAAAATTCTATAAGCCGTTTTTAACACTTAATGACAAAGGAAGACTTATTCAAAAGCTTTATATGGAACTTGGAGAATCAGAAAACCTCACATTGGACGAAATCAATTCTGCGGCTGAGAAAGCTTACGATGAATTGTTTGCTTATAAGTCAGATGTTGTAAATGAAGGGACAAATGCTTTGAAATATTTAAGGGAAAATAATAAGCACGGCATTGTTCTTGCAGGCAGACCATATCATGTAGACCCTGAAATTAACCACGGCATCGCAGAAATGGTTGAAAACTACGGTTTGGTTGTATTATCCGAGGATTCTTTGGAAAATTTATATCCTATCGAAAGACCCCTTCGTGTAATTGACCAATGGGCATACCATACGAGACTTTATAAAGCAGCCACCTATGTATCAAATACCGATGACTTGGATTTAATACAGCTAAACTCATTTGGCTGCGGGCTGGATGCGGTTACTACGGACCAGGTAAGTGAGATACTTGAAAGAAACAATAAAATATATACTGTAATTAAAATAGATGAAATAACTAATCTTGGTGCAGTCAGAATACGTCTGCGTTCATTGTTGGCTTCTATTGAAGAAAGAAAGAAAAACGGCGTTGTTCATAAACGTTTAGATAATAAAACTGAAAGAGTTGTGTTTACTAAGGAGATGAAGAAGAAACACACCTTACTGGTTCCTCAAATGTCACCTATACACTTTCAGTTTATAGAAACCGCTGCCAAAGCATCAGGCTATAATGCCGTTGTTCTTCCGGCAGTTGATAAGCAAGCGGTAGATGCAGGACTAAAAATTGTAAATAATGATGCTTGCTACCCTTCAATAATTGTAATAGGTCAATTGATTAATGCATTGGAGTCGGGCAAGTATGATTTAAACAATATAACACTTATGATTTCCCAGACAGGAGGAGGCTGCCGCGCAACCAACTATATAGGTTTCATCAGAAAGGCTTTAAAGGATTTGGGATATGATAATATTCCTGTTGTTTCTTTTAACTTGGTAGGGCTTGAAAAACAACCGGGATTTAAGCTGACAGCCGGATTTTTAAACAGGCTTGTAATGGGTATAGTAATCGGTGACACTTTAATGAGAGTCACCTACAGGACCAGACCATATGAAAAGGTTAAGGGCTCTGTAAATAAATTATATGATAAATGGATTGAAAAATGCCACTTAGCTGTCAAGTCAGGAAATCTTTTAAATTACAGGAGTGTAATAAAGGGAATAGTTCATGATTTTGATAATATAGAATTGGATGAAAGCATTCTTAAACCTAAGGTGGGTATTGTAGGTGAAATACTTGTTAAATTTCACCCCAATGCAAATAATGATGTATTCTCTCTGTTGGAGGAGGAGGGTGCAGAAGTTGTAGTTCCGGATTTATTGGATTTCTTCTTATACAGCTCAATTAACGGGGTAATTAAATATGATGAGCTGCTCACAGGCACAAAAAAATCCAAGGCATTGAGCAGCATAGCTGTAAAGGCTATCAACATGTACAAAAAACCCAGCGTTGATGCATTCAGAAATTCAAGAAGATTCACTACTCCTGCAAGTATCAAAGAGCTTGCAAACAAGGCAGAAAAATTCTTATCTCTTGCCAATCAGTCAGGAGAAGGATGGTTCTTAACAGGAGAAATGGTTGAATTGTTAGACTCGGGGGTTGATAATATTCTATGTCTGCAGCCATTTGCATGCCTTCCAAACCATATTACGGGCAAGGGAATGATAAAAAAACTTAAAAGTGCATATCCTATGTCTAATATTGTTCCCATTGACTATGATGCAGGAATGAGCGAAGTTAACCAAATTAACAGAATCAAGCTGATGCTTACTAATGCGGTAAGAAACATGAATAAGTTCAAGCCTGATAAAAAGCTTGAATTAAGTGATATAGAAGCATCCGGCTACAGCTTGGGGAATATTCAGGAACAAGAAACGTAAGATAAATGTGTATACTCACAAGCGCCATAACGGACTTTCCCGTCAAGATGCCGCCCATACCGGGCACACAAGCATAAAGCACCTTTTTAGGTGCTTTATTTTTTATCCTATTGTAGCTACTATAACTGCTTTAATTGTATGAAGCCTGTTCTCTGCTTCATCAAAAACAATTGAATACCTGCTTTTGAAAACTTCATCGGTTGCTTCCCTTATATCATAACCTAATTTCATTTGCTCCTTAGCTATTTTTGTTTCAAAATCATGGAACGAAGGCAGACAATGCATGAATTTAATATCTTCATTTCCTGTTGCTTTTAATAAGTCCATGGTAACCTTGTATGGTGTAAGTAATTTCACTCTATCGGGTATTTGAGCCTCTTCTCCCATGGAAGCCCAAATATCGGTATATATCACATCTGCACCCTTTACGCAATCGATGTTATCTGATATTTCTATTTTCGCACCTGTACATTCAGAAACTTCATAAACCTTTTTCATTGTTTCTTCGTCTATTTGGTCTGCCAACTCTTTTGGTCCGAATGCCACATAATGCATTCCCATTTTAGCACAGCCATACATCCATGCATATGACATATTGTTTCTTATGTCTCCGGCAAATACAACTTTAACCTTATTTAAAGGTTTGGCAACATGTTCTTCTATGGTAAGCATATCTGCCAATATTTGAGTCGGATGATCAACGTCGGTTAAACCATTCCATACAGGAACACCTGAAAACTTAGCCAAATCCTCTACTACATTTTGTTCATAACCCCTGTATTCAATACCATCATAAAATCTGCCGAGAACCTTTGCTGTGTCCTCCAATGATTCCTTTTTACCCATCTGTGAGCTGGCGGAATCCAAGTATGTTACATGTGCACCTTCATCTAATGCAGCTACTTCAAAAGCACATCTTGTTCTTGTTGATGTTTTTTCAAATAATAAAACAATATTTTTTCCTCTTAATAAATAGTTGCTGGCACCCGATCGTTTTTTTTCCTTAAGATTTTCCGCCAAATCTAATAAATATCTAATTTCTTCCGGTGAGAAATCCATTAACGTCAAAAAACTTCTTCCTTTTAAATTTACAGCCATAAATATCCTCCATTAATAATTATTAATTTTTTTGCATGTTTAATATACTATCAAAAATTTTAGCATATTGCAATATTTTTTTATAAGATTTTACTTATAAATTTTCCCTAACCAAGGGCATGCTCATGCATCTGGGACCGCCCCTGCCCCTTGATAACTCGGAGCTTGGCATAATATGAGTTTTTATTCCTTCATCCTGCAGTATTTTATTAGTCACGTAGTTTCTTGAATAAACAATCACTTCACCCGGCGAAATGCACAGTGTATTGGATCCGTCATTCCATTGCTCCCTGGAAGCATCAATAACACTGTTACCCCCGCATTTAATTAATTTCACCTTATCAATATTTAGCTCCTTTTCCAACACATCCTCAAGAGAACCTCTTTCTTCCATGATATTAAGCTTTCCGTCTGTTTTCTTAAGAATATAAACTGCTATATCGGATTTAATATTAGGATGAATTGTAAATTTATCATAATCAACCATTGTAAATACTGTATCTAAATGCATAAAAGCTCTATTCTTAGGTATGTCTATAGCCAATACCTTTTTAAAAGAGCTTTCTTCTGTCAATACTAAATTAGCAAACTTTTCAATTGCATTTGGATTAGTCCTTTGCGAAATACCCACCGCTATAGTTTCGTGATTAAGAACAAGAATATCTCCGCCTTCAAGTGAATAGTCCTCAGTCCTATCATAAAATAATTTTGTTCCCCTATATATCGGATTGTAATTAAAAATATACTTTCCAAATAGGGTTTCTCTGTTCCTTGTTTCTGTCAGCATTCTGTGGATAGATACACCATTGCCCACTGCGGCAAATGGGTCTCTTGTAAAGTACAAATTCGGCATGGGGTCAATTATAAAAGGATATTGATTACTCAAAAAGTCCACTAATCCCGGACCCTTGTAATCCTTAATTTCAGACTTTCGTATGCCTTCCATCATTTTGAAAACCATTTCCCCGTCGCTGGAAAAAGACAAAAAATACTCCTTCAAAATGCCCGTTTCCCTATCTTCCTTAATGCCCGCTTCCTCAATATATTCATCAATAAACTTTGATTTGACTTCATCATTGACCAGCGACTCCGCAACTAAATCTTCTAAATAAACAACTTCTATTCCGTTTTCTATGAAAATGTTTGCAAAGACACTATGCTCCTGCTGCGCAATTTCTAAATACGGAATATCATCAAAAAGCAGTCTGTCAAGATACTCCGGCATCAAATTTTCTAATTCTCTTCCCGGTCTATGCAATAAAACCTTTTTTAACTTTCCTATTTCAGAATATACATTAATAGATAAATTATTCACAGTATCACCACCTATATATATTTTAATAATTTTTCCATTGTTTGTCAAGTTTATTTATATATTTATAAAGCATAATTATATTTATACATGTTAAATAAAAACTAACGCTATAATACAATCAAATAGAAATGTGATTAAAACTTGTTTCATTAAAAATAAAAAATGTACGGTTAAATAAATAACCGTACATTTTTTTCTATAAACCGGCGACGTCCTACTTTCCCGGGCAGTCTCCCGCCAAGTATCATCAGCGCTG
>ENA-UOOM01001042-UOOM01001042.1-fermentation-metagenome-genome-assembly--contig:-NODE-1042-length-28289-cov-10.120847_pt1 | contig 28289 bp, 26 predicted proteins | sample MGYA00245781_ERZ724031 | MGnify/ENA primary metagenome ERZ724031 (study PRJEB28704, sample SAMN03018317) | fermentation metagenome | biome: anthropogenic terrestrial biome; feature: soil... | reverse complement strand
GAGAATACACGTTCAACGGCTCGAAAGTGGACAGGATGTTCAGCTACTCGAAAATCGACTACCAACTGAAACGGAACGCCCGACAGTCCATGCAGCAGGAACAGGCACAATCGATACCGATAACGGTACAGACGGGAGTAGAAACCATCATGTCTGGATTGGGAGGACTGTTCGACATCCGGCCGGCAAGCGGAAACAATGATGATCAGGAATACCTGTACCGGCAACCGAAGAAAAAAAAGAAACGTAAATACGGACGGCAGATGTAGCCTGTCCGGTACAAGGATTTAAAAGTATCAAGTATGAAAACATCAAAGCATAGATGGTAAATGCAATAAAGTATCAAAGCAAGAATGCAATAACCCAATAACACATCAAAAAATGAAGAATATAGAAGTAACGGAAGTATACACGCTTTTTGAAGAAATCAAAGAACTTGTAAAAACAGGTAACCAAAATAACACTGTTATCCAACCAGAAATAGAGTTGCCGGACTTATCGGCAATATCGGAACTATCCCGCAAACTGGATGAAGCCATTTGGGAAATCCACAAACCGGTGAAAACGGAGCATCATCATATTTTCAGTATTGCTTCCAGTAAAGTATTTATCGGGGTAATCGGATTGTGTATCGTATGCCTGTTTCTTCTTTTCACCGTATTCACCCTGCGGAAAGAAAATGCGACCAACAAGGATAACGATTTAAAATACCGCTACATCCAAATGCAGGGAGAAATCATACCTACAGGAGTATTCAATCTGGACAGTATTTTCGAGAACCGGAGGGATAGCGTGAGAATGATACGCAAACAGGTAGAGCAACACGAAAAGACAGTTATTGAGAAAGCCAAACGGCTGGAAAGGGTACGGCTAAAAGAACAGGAAGCAGAAAGGTTGAAAGAAGAAGCGGGAAGAGTGAAACAGAGGTAATACAATATAGCGATATCTTTGTACTCGTTAGCAGTATGATAAAAGAGATGCTTATATCTTCTTACGGTATATTACTGATTTTCGTCTCCCTATTATTGAGTACTTGTACCTCACACTCTGAAGCTCTTTTCTTGCTTCGGGAAGCCTAGCATATGCTTGAAATAATTTTATTTTCAGAATGAATAAACAAGATATTTAATTTGAGAAAAACTACCCATTTGGGTATTGTACGTTTTATTTTTCTTGCCGTAATTTGTGAGACTAATTAAACCACTAAATCCAAATTAAAAGAAATGGAAGAAAGATACAGTAGAAATCGCATTTATATTCGACCCGAAGAACAACAATTAATTAAGCATTTCCGCATTTTACTCGGGGGTGCTGGTATCGGTAGTATAATTGCCGAATGTGCTCTACGTCTTGGATTTGAAACTTTTACAATTGTAGATGGAGATTTGGTTGAAGAATCAAACCTCAACCGTCAGAATTATGAAATGAAAGATATCGGTAAGCCTAAAGTTGATGCTTTGAAAGAGCATCTGTTAAACATTAACCCTAACGCCAATATCATCACGATAAATAGTTTTATTGATAACAACAACGTGGAAGAATTAATAAGAGAAAAAGATGTTGCCATAAATGCATTAGATTTCAAATCAGATATTCCACTAGTTTTCGATGAATGGTGTCAGAAATACAATGTCCCGGTAATTCATCCATTTAATATTGGATGGGGCGGATTAGCTATTCTTGTTGAACCAACAGGTCCCCAACTGAAGGACTTTACTGATACTTGGGAAAATTTCGAAGTCAAACTTATTGAACACATTGTAAATTATTTTAAATTTTGGGCAAACCCAAAACCCTGGATAGAAAACATTATTACTCAATACAAAAATGAAAATTCGATATTACCCCCACCTCAACTCTCCATTGCTTCGTGGATAGTAGCCGGATTGTGCACTAATCTTTTATTTTGTATTGCGACAGGGCAAAAAGTGAAACGCTATCCAAAGTTTTATTTATCTTCAATCATTGACGATTTGAATTAAACAATAGTTACCTAAAATTAAAACCAATACGATTTATAATTGTATTGGTTTTTTTATATCAGACGATGAGTCATCGCATAACTAATAGCTTCCGAGATATTTTCCACTCCAAGTTTCTCAAAAAGGCTCTTCCTGTATGCCTTTACAGTATCAAATGAGCGGTGTACTTCATCAGCAATCTCACTCATTGTAAACCCCATTGCAGACAACCTAAGTACTTCTTTTTCAGATTCACTAAATTCCTGACGTGAGGTTTCTATCCATTTTTTATTCTCCCTGTTGTATAACCAATAGTCTTTCGATTTATTCTTCGTCATCATAATATTTCCAGACTTGTGTCTAGATGATATTGATGCGACACATAGTGCCAGCCAAACTTTTCCACTATCAGTCAAACGTAGGGGGGTTATCTGATGATTGATAAGTCTCTTTTTATTTGAATCTTTATTGATAATATGGAAATCATAAGAAACAGTGTAATTCCTCAATTCCTCAGTTGGTATATTTTGAAGAAACTTGAATCCGGCAACATTTATTTCTAGTAAAAGATTTAAATCCGCTGGAATAACTTGATTGAGATAAAAATTGTATCCTAACTCTCTTACCTCTTCAGCAGTCATCCCACATAAAAACAAAGGATTGTCAGCTACGTACAAGAAATTTTGTTTATAATAATCTATTACATATACACTTTTATAGGTCGAACGGGAAAATGCATCTATATCAGCAATAATATGAGTGATTGAATCATACACATCATCCCCAATGTGTTCAATAGTATTTTCCTTAATAAAGAAATCCTTTATTTCTGCCATAGTGTAATCTAATAAATTAGTTAGATAGCATACAAAGATACTAAAAAAATAATTATTATTACCCAAATGGGTAATTCTTTGATCAATAACTTAAATCTACCCATTTGGGTATTGTCACGTGATGTATGACAAACTATTTTTGCTTTATCAAATTAACTTTTAAATACACAAAAAGTAATATGGATAGGTTTATAGCATCACACGAAAATTATTCAATCTGGCAATTATCAAAGAGCGGATTATTGGATTTGGCAAAATTTGTGGTTTTAGAGAATTATAAACATCACAAAAAACAACAAGTTGACAATTCAATCAGCAGAGGAGAAATCAGGCAAGTTTATAGTGAGGAGTTAGGATTTTTTAAACACTCCAAAATTTACGTTGCGAGAGATAATAGAAATGAAATTATCGGTGCTATCCGAGTAATGGAATGGAACAGAATGGATGAATTACCAATCACAAAATTATTTGGAGTAACAAATCTGAAAGAAATTTCACCTGAAGACAGCAATGCCCATATTTGGCACGTTGGACGGTTTGCAGTAAGCACCGACTTAGGCAGATGCGGAATAATGCTATTTAAAGTACTGATGATGTATGCTATAAGCCCAATTTGTAAATATGAAAAGGGTATAATGTTTGCTGAATGCGACAGCAAACTCTTTAAAACAGTAAATTGCCTGGGATTAAATGCAATTGCTCTAAACAACGGTATGGAATATTTGGGTTCAGTTACAATTCCCATGTATGCTACTCGTAAAGGAATGGTAGAGTTTGTAACTAGAAACAGTAAATTGGCTCTACACGTAGAAAAGAGTTTAAATACTTATAGTCAAAATTCGGATTCCGGATTTAATCAAAGAAAAAGTGCATAAAAAAATCTTTCACTGACTTAAGTACATGAACGAGCCGTCACGCCATCGTTGTTTGAACTAGACATCGAAAGGTTATGCAAAAATAAGAAAAAACTATTATTTACCAGATATACCCAAAAGGGTAATTATTTCATACATAGCATAAAACTACCCATTTGGGTATTGTAAGCAGTAAAATGAGTCTTTAATTTCGCATCAACAAATAGAATAAACGATGAAAGTGTAAATTTTCCAATGAAGCCGTACAATTGATAGGGCATATTTGATTTAATGATTTAAAATACTTCATTAAATCAAATATAAAGCAATTTGATCTAAAAGAACAAAGATATGAAAAAAATATACTTTTTATTAATAACAGTATTCTCATTGACTGATATAATGTGTCAAGATTTCTCAGGTTATCTTTACGATCAAGATAATAATCCTGTAGAATATGCAAATATTATATTATTATCTAAGTCAGACTCAACAATGATTAAAGGAACTGTTAGTGATAGCAATGGCTATTTCTCACTGTCTATTTCAAATCCTGAAATGTGTTATGCTAAAGTTTCATCGTTAACTTATAAGACAATTTATATTGATAATATAAATAATTTGAGAGATACAATCAAACTAGATTCAGACACACAACTACTTAACGAAGTTGTAATAATTGGTCAACGAAAAATTCTAAAAAAGGGCAATGGTCGAATAATAGCTTCTATTGAAAACTCGCCATTATCATTTTCTGGCAGTGCAAATGATGTTCTGACTAGACTACCGCTCATTATTGAAAACAATGGAGATTTGCAAGTTATGGGTAAAGGAACGCCATTAATTTATATCAATGGCCGCCCAATTGAGGATAATAGCGAATTACAAAGATTAAAATCAAACGAAATAAAGAGTATTGAGATTATTACAACTCCTGGCGTCGAATATAACTCATCAATTAATTCAGTAATTAAAATACGCACAATTCCATTAAAAGGAGAAGGATTTAGTGGAAATTTCCAAGCTTATGGTTCTATGTCAAAGCGTTTATCTGAATATATGAATGCCAGTCTAAAGTATAGATATAAAGGGTTTGATATATTTTTTGATGGGGATGTTTTGAATTATAAGGGAGATTATATTCGTAATACTGAATATGTTAGTATAAATTCAGATCGATACCGTGGCGAGGCTAAAATAGATCGTTTGATAGGGCATATTGGAGGAGGAGTCAATTATATAATGAATGCAGATCATTCATTAGGTTTAAGGTATAATCTAACAAAAGTTCCAAAAGATAATGATGAGAAAAACTCTATCGTAATCGAAAATAAAAATAATGAATACAATAGTTTTAGCAAAACAAAGTCCAAACTCTATAGAAATTATCTTAATTTTTATTACAATGGTAAAGTATCTGACATCAACATTGATTTTAATGCTGATTATAGTTCAGGGAAAGAAACAGGTAATAGCTCTGTTGTAGAATTTAAGGAGGAGGAACAACTTGCAGATTTTAACTACGGTGATAACTATGATCTATTTGCATCAAAACTCTTTTTAAAATATCCAATACACACACATACATTCCTTTTAGGAGGTGAATATAGCTTCACCGACAGGAAGAGTGTTCAAAATGTCTTACCAGAAAGTAATATTGATGATCTTTTTTCATCCTCAAACAAAAACGAGCAACAATTCGGAGCTGTTTTCGCCAATTATGATTTAACATTGGGAGAGTTTTACACTTCATTGGGATTAAGATATGAACGAACTATTTTTAACTATTTCGAAGATAATATCAAAGTTGCTGAACAATCAAAAAAATACAATGAACTATTACCTAGCATTACTTTCGGTTATGAAGGTGAAATTTGGCAGGGTGAACTTAGCTACAGGAAGTATATAGATAGACCCTCATATGATGATTTAAGCAACAAAATATCTTATGTAGCTTATTGTGCTAGATGGTCAGGTAATCCATTCTTACTACCATCTGTGAATTCTGAATTAGGCATACAATTTTCATGGAATAATCTGACTATCATTGCTACGATGGAGCGCGTCAGAAAACAGATATTTGAGGTAAATCAAAAATATCAGGATAAACAAGATGTAATACTAATAATTCCGGTAAATTTACCAACGTATAATTCTTATGCAATTGATGTTTCATATAATATTCAAGTTGGTCTCTGGCAACCATCATTTGATGTTTGTATCCAATATCAAGATCTAAAATACGGCCCCCCCCTTATTTCTTATAACAAACCTATAGCCGAACTATTACAAAGAAATTCTTTTCAATTTAAAAATAATTATAGTGCTTTATTTACCATTGGATATAGAACAAAAGGGAATTTTGCGACTGCATACACAAATGGATACACAAATCTTACGGCATCCGTAACTAAATCATTCTTTAATAAATCGCTTTTATTAAAACTCGAATGTAAAGATATACTGAATAGATATAGAGAAAGTATTTCAATAAATACGAATGGATTATCAATGATTGATACTTCTAAAGGGAATACTAGAAAAATCCAATTTACTGTAACATATTATTTCAATAAATCCACAAATAGGTACAAAGGAAAAGGAGCAGCAATCGAAGAGATTAATAGATTATAATATTTGTGTTTCATTTGATTATGAGTGTGGTTTTCTGATAAATATTATAAACCATTTAACAATATAATATAGATAGAACATCTTTAATTTAAAAGATAAAATCCTTATTAATGGGTATTTATAGAGAATTTAATAAAAAACGGACAATCAATGCATGCTAATTTTGTCCTTTTTCATTAAATAAATATTAATAACAAAAAAAGTAAGATTATGAAAACAAAAAAATTCCAAGTTGAGAGAGAAATTGCCAACGAAGCTTTGGCAAACGTTATGGGTGGTACTGCCAGTTCAAAACTCAGCATAACACTCAGTTTAACTCCGGCTGCCCTTTCTTCGGAAAAACAGAAGAAAACGGACAGTGACAGTGATGCGGAACAGCCAATTGAATCTACAAATCAATTAGAAAGCAAGTAAGATTATGAAAACAAAAAAATTCCAAGTTGAGAAAGAAATTGCCAACGAAGCTTTGGCAAACGTTATGGGTGGTACTGCCAGTTCAAAACTCAGCATAACACTCAGTTTAACTCCGGCTGCCCTTTCTTCGGAAAAACAGAAGAAAACGGACAGTGACAGTGATGCGGAACAACCAACTCAATCTACAAATCAATTAGAAAGTAAATAAGCTTTCAGGTTGAATTAACTCGATTAATAGTGTAAGTAAAGGAGGAGAATCTCCTCCTTTACTACTAAAATAATTTTCATTATGATTCTAATTATATCTCAAAATAGCGACCTTGCTACTACGCAAGTAATAAGCTGGCTTACATATTTCAAAAAAGAGTTTATCAGATTAAATGGCGATGAAAATTATAGGATACAGGAAGTAACTGAGGATAAACTAATGGTTGAAAAGAATGGGAAAATTATAAATTTGGTTGAATGCGATAGCTACTGGTATCGACGAAATGGTATTTTCAACTTACACTTAGGAAGTAATCCAATTAAACTATCAAATGATAAAAACATACCTAGATGCTTTATACCTCCGATCAATTCCGAGTTTGAGGTATTGCGGAACCATATATACAGAAAACTTGAGAATCAAGTGAACTGCAAAAAACGAATGGGCAGTTACTTCATTCGCTCAGTTAATAAATTAGATGTAATTAATCATGCAAAATCTGTAGGGTTAAAAGTACCTTTTACAGCGATTGTATCTACAAAAGAGAATCTCACTTACGTAATAAAAGAAAAAAAAGCAATTACAAAGGCTGCCTCAGAAAGTATCTATAATTCTGAAAAAAACCGCTTTTACACGTCTTATACATCAAGAATATCATCTGCGAGCCAAGAAGAAATTCCTGAGATATTCATGGCTTCTTTCATTCAGGAAGAAATTAAGAAGAAGTATGAAATCAGAATATTTTATTTAAAAGGGAAAACATATTCAAGTGTCATCTTTTCACAAAATAATGAAGATGGAATGATTGATTGTAGACGGGCTCTCGATTTTAGATATTTACCGTATAAACTACCTACAGAAATTAGGGTTAAAATAAACAAGTTGATGAAAAAACTTCAATTAAATACCGGGTCAATAGACATGATTGTCGATCAGAATAACCAATATATATTTTTAGAGGTCAATCCTGTAGGACAGTTCGTTGCTTATGGAGAGTTTTGTAATTATTATTTAGACAGAGAACTTGCTAAAACATTATAAAATTATGAAGCTTAAAAGAACTCGAATAAAAATTAAACCTGATATACAGGAAAATGTACCACTCTTTTATAATTATATTGATGCTATAAAGAGTACAAGTTTTTCTTCACCGGACTACACTCTATTACAATCGACTCTTTACGAGAGTTTTGCAGTAATCGAAGCCCCATCCAAACCCATTTCTGGAATTATAGATTACAGTAACCTAAAAAAATAATCGCAATATGGATAAGACTCAATATGTTGGTAAGTATTTGTATATATATGCAGACATATTCTTTACAAAAGGGTATTGTAGAACAATGATGTGCGACTTAAAAAAAGGCATATGGCAGTTTATTCCAAATACATATTATGAATTAATTCTATTATTCAAAAAACACACAATTGACTCTATTGAGAATGAAGGCATAATCGATTCATCTAAGTTGTATGAGTTTATCGGCTTTTTATTAACAAACAATTGTGGACAGATAGTTGATGATATACAATTATTCCCCGAAATAGAATTAAAATGGGACTCCCCGCATTTTATAGAAAATTCCATAATTGATGTTGATGAAAATAGCAATCATAATTATATAAAAATTGCCAATGAACTTCAACAGTTATTCTGTAAAAACATCCAGTTTAGGTTTTTCTGTGAAAAAGATCTATCAGAGATAGCATACATTATTCATGTTTTCAAAGGTAGAGATTTCGAGAGTATCGATTTTATCGTTAAGTATTTCCCCCCAATAAATAAAGAGGAATATTTAATGTTGGCCAGTGAAAATCCTTCCGTCTCTTTTATTGTACATAGCGCACCTAATAATGTCTTTTTTGAAAGTAAGCTAAAAGGGATCTATCCTATAGTAGGATATGTGCAATATACCGAACAGACCATAACCTCAGCGAACTGTTGTGGCATAATAAATAAAGACAGCTTTGTCTTTCCAAAATTTCCAAAAGATTTTATAGAAGGAATCATAAGAAACAAATGTTTAAATAGAAAAATATCCATTTCTTCAACAGGTGAAATAAAAAACTGCCCCTCGATGAATATCAATTATGGAAACATAAAAACGGATTCTTTAATAGATGTATATCAAAACAAAAAATTTAGAAGTTTTTGGTATATAACCAAAGATAAAATCTCCATATGTAAAGATTGTGAATATAGAAATGTTTGTAATGATTGTAGAGCATTCGCTAAGAATAAATTCTCCAAACCTAGCAAATGTTCTTATGATCCCTATCATACATCATGGAATAAGTAAGTTATGGCAAAATTTCCTTTTCAAAGGCAATACGATACAATGCAGTGTGGTATTACATGTCTTCAGATGATATGTAATTATTTAGGTAATCCCTACTCACTAAATGAGTTGGAACAATATTGCCCTGCGACAGTAGAAGGAGTTTCATTGTTGGGTATAAATGAAACTGCAAGTAATTTGGGATTACATACAACATGTGGACATGTTTCTATTGAACAATTATATAATGCGCCATTGCCCTGTATATTACATTGGGAGCAAAATCATTTTGTTGTTCTTTATAAAATAAAGGGAAAAAATCGCTTTTATATTGCTGACCCAGGGAAAGGGTTACTCATTTATTCGAAAAAAAATTTTAAGGAACATTGGATAAGTGGACAAGCCAACGGAGTTGAAAGTGGAATAGCCATGTTTCTACAAGCCACTCCTGCTTTTTATGAAAATAAAAAGGAGAGAATATCTCAAAAGAAATCTTTTAAATTTCTTTTTGGTTATATTAAACAATACCGACGTTATTTTGGACAAATCATATTGGGTTTGTTGATTGGCAGCCTTCTACAACTTATCTTTCCCTTTCTAACTCAAGCAATAGTTGATATTGGTATAACTCACAAAAATATTGATTTCATCTATTTAATACTTTTTGCACAACTAATGTTAACCTTTAGTCGGGCAACCGTCGATTTTATTCGTAGATGGATTCTATTGCACATTAGTATGCGCATAAATATATCTTTAGTTTCAGACTTCTTTATTAAATTGTTGAAGCTACCAATGTCCTTCTTTGATACCAAGTTAATGGGCGATCTCATGCAAAGGATGAATGACCATAGTCGAGTAGAAAGATTTCTTACAACGCAAGTTCTTAATATTATGTTTTCACTATTCGGATTTATTATCTTTGGTTGTGTATTGTTAGCTTATAGTGGAACGATATTTAGTGTATTCTGTATTGGAAGTATTTTATATGGTTTATGGATAGCTATTTTTCTCAAAAAACGAGAACAATTAGATTTCTTATATTTTGAGAAACAAGCTATAAATAATAGCAAAACCTACCAATTTATAACTACCATGCAGGAAATCAAACTGCAAGATTGTGAACAACGTCGTCGATGGGAATGGGAAGATGTACAAGCAGACCTTTTTTCGGTTAACATGAAATCTCTAAAACTCCAACAAACTCAAGAAGCCGGCAGTGTTTTTATTAATGAGGTAAAAAATATTATAATAACAGTATTAGCAGCTACTGCGGTAATTAATGGTGAAATGACATTAGGAATGATGTTGGCTGTTCAATATATCATAGGTCAATTAAATGCTCCAGTTGAACAACTTATGGCGTTTTTATACTCAATACAAGATGTCCAAATAAGTCTGGAACGAATTAATAACATACATGAATTGCGCAATGAAGAAGAGAATTCTCAAAATTTGAGTTGTTTCGGAAATGAAGACAAGAGTATATATTTAAAAAATGTTGATTTCAAGTACGATATACATAGACAAGAAAATATCTTAAAAAATATCAATATAAATATTCCTAAGGGGAAAATTACCGCAATAGTTGGTACGAGTGGAAGTGGGAAAACTACCATTATTAAAATGCTTTTAGGTTATTATCCCCCTCTTGATGGTAATATCCTTATAGGAAATTCTAATCTCAATGAAATAAGTTTAAAATGGTGGAGAAGAAAATGCGGTGTCGTAATGCAGGATGGTGTGATTTTTTCTGAAACAATTGCCCGTAATATAGCGGTAGATGATAAAGATATAGATAAAAGCCGTTTACTTCATGCTGCTCAAATATCTAATATTGCGGATTTTATTGAAAATCTTCCTTTAAAATATGACACTTTAGTTGGCCAAGACGGAATTGGTTTGAGTCAAGGGCAAAAACAGCGTATTTTAATTGCTCGCGCAGTATATAAGAATCCGGAATATATTTTCTTAGATGAAGCAACAAATGCTCTTGACGCTAATAATGAAAAGATTATAGTTGAGAATTTAAATGAGTTTTATAAAGGTAGAACGGTAATAGTCGTTGCGCATCGTTTGAGTACAGTTAAAAATGCTGATCAAATTATTGTTATCAACAAAGGGGAAATCGTTGAAATAGGAAATCATACGAGCTTAATTGAGAAAAAAGGAGTATATTTTAATTTAGTAAAAAATCAACTAGAATTAGGTAATTAGTATGGAGAAAAATGAAGTCATTGAATTACGAAGCGAAAAGGTTAGGAGTATTATTGGGAGAATTCCACCACTTCTAATACGTAGTGGAATTACAATTATTGTAGTTATATTGATCGGATTTTTAACTGCTTCAGCCTATATTTCTTATCCCGAAAATATTCTTATAAACATTGAAATAATCAACTGTGAAACAGAAAATAATGTAAAGGTTATATCATATATACCTTACTTATTTATTACGAAAATCAAAGAGGGTTTACTGGTACGAATTGAATTGGAGGGTTATGACTCCCACTTATTTGGAACGCTTGATGGACATATTTCAATTATTGATAATAATGTAGTCAAGAAAGAAGGAGAAAATTTTTTTATGGTTATAATTAACTTAGATGATTCTACAAGCCACAAACTCATCCCGCTCAAACATGGATTGAATGGGATAGGATATATTTTAATATCGAATGATAGTATACTAAAACATATCAGCAAAAGTATATTGAACAATAAAGAATAATATTGTATCATCCCCAATTATTATATTATGAAGAAAGTTTTAAAAATATTCTGCCTTTTCCTTTTTATATTTTGTACTATAGTCAATAGTAGTGCACAAAAAAGGTATATCTATGAAAGTGTTGACAATGATCCTTTAAGAGCAAGGATATATACATTGGAGAACGGTTTGAAGGTCTATCTGACAGTGAACAAAACAGCTCCACGCATAAAAACTCTAATTGCAGTTCGCGCTGGAGGAAAAAATGATCCATCTGAAACAACTGGACTTGCGCATTATTTTGAACATTTAATGTTCAAAGGGACAAAACAATATGGGACTGTTAACTATGAATTAGAAAAACCTATATTGGATAAGATCGAAAAGTTATTTGAATTATACCGTTATGAAAAAGATGAAATAAAGCGTAAAAACATCTACCATATTATAGATAGCCTTTCTTACGTAGCATCACAATACACCATTCCGAATGAATATGATAAACTAATGACTTATATTGGGTCTAATGGGAGTAATGCTTATACATCCTACGATGAAACTGTTTATCTGGAAGACATACCCTCAAATCAAATAGAGAAACTGGGCAAAGATCCAAGCAGACAGATTTGAAAATATCGTTATTCGTAGTTTCCACACTGAATTAGAAACCGTTTATGAAGAAAAAAACATGACTTTAACTGATGATGATAACAAGGTTCTTGATACTATATTATCCTCATTATATCCAAATCATCCATATGGAACACAAACAATACTTGGAACACAGGAAGAACTAAAAAATCCCTCAATTACCAACATAAAAATTTTTTTTAAAACATGGTATGTTCCTAATAACATGGCAATATGTCTCTCAGGAGATTTAAACCCTGACGAATCTATAGCTATCATTGATAAATATTTCGGTTCATTGAAAGCCAATCACTCATTACCTACTTTTAATAAATCAAATGAAATACCCATTTTGTCTCCAATAACAAAAGAAGTATTGGGACTTGGTGCTGAACGTTTAGTATTAGCTTGGCGTTTTCCGGGCGCTGGAAGTGATAAGTTCCGAACATTACAAGTTGTCTCTCAGATTTTATTTAATGACAAAGCTGGCCTTATTGATTTAAATTTAAACCAACAACAAAAGGTTTTAAGTGCATACTGCTATCCGTTAGGATTTGCTGATTATTCAGCTTTTGTGATGGAAGCAACTCCTAAAGAAGGACAAACCCTAGATGAATTAAAACAATTATTATTAAATGAATTGAACACTTTAAGAAATGGAATTTTTGATGAATCCATTTTAGAGGCTAATATTAATAACTTTAAATTAACTGAAATACAACAGCTTGAGACCAACGAAGGTCGAGCTAATAAGCTACTAAACAGTTTTATTTATGATATAAAATGGGAAGATGAAGTTAACTCAATTAATAATATGGCTAAATTAACAAAAGATGATATTGTTAATTTAGTAAAGAGTTGGCTTAAAGATGATAATTATGTTGCTGTATATAAACGACAAGGCAAAGATCCAAACGAAGTAAATATAGCTAAACCCGAGATAACTCCTATTATCACAAATCGCGACACGATGAGTCTATTCTTCAAAGAAATAATGAAAAATCAAGTTGAAGCAATTGAACCAGTTTTTCTAGATTTTAAGAAAGACCTTAAATTAATGACTGCAAAAAGTAATATTCCATTCATTTATAAAAAAAATGAAGACAATGATCTATTCGAGTTAATTTATATGTTTGAAATGGGCAATTGTCATGATAAAGCATTAAGTGTAGCCTTTAAGTACCTTGAGTATTTAGGAACATCAGAGATGTCCCCAGCAACATTGAAAAATGAATTCTATAAACTGGCTTGTACTTTCTTTGTTCATCCAGGAATGGAGCGAACATATGTTATTTTATCTGGGTTAAATGAGAATTTACCAAAAGCTATGCAGTGTTTTGAGAATTTGATGTCGAATGCAGTAGTAAACAAGGAAGCTTACGAAAAAATGGTGGATGGTATATTAAAAACCCGTAAAGATGACAAGTTAAATCAAATAACTAATTTTACAAATCTAGTAAATTATGCAATTTATGGTTCGCATTCACCCAAAACAAATATACTGAGTGAAGAAGAATTAATAAACCTATATCCAGAAGAATTGATTGACCGAATCCATCGTCTAAATAGTTATAAACATCGTATTTTATACTATGGCCCCAATAGTGAAGATGAGTTATTATCACTAATTAATAGATATCACAATATCCCCGATCTTCTATTAGATATACCAGAAGGATATAGCTATCCACGTTTAGAAACACCTTCAACAAAAATATATTTAGCTCCATATGATGCTAATCAAATTTATATGACTCAATATTCAAATCGAAATGAAAAATTCAACACTTCAACGGAACCCTTACGAGAAATGTATAATGAATACTTTGGTTATAATATGAGTTCTATAGTTTTCCAAGAATTAAGAGAAAGACGGGGATTAGCCTATTCTGCATCAGCCATGTTTTTTCAACCCACTTTCCTAAAATATCCTTATACTATGCGAACACAAATCATAACACAGAACGACAAAATGATTGATGCTATTAATACGTTTAATCATATAATTAACGATATGCCTGAGTCTGAGAACACCTTTAATCTAGCTCAAGAAGGATTAATAAATCGTCTTCGTACTGAGCGAATTACGAAAATGAATGTTTTATGGGCTTATATTAACGCTAAAGATTTAGGATTAGAAACAGACCCCCGTATTGAAGTCTATCGGGATGTTCAAAATATGCGTCTTAGTGATCTTGTTAACTTTCAAAAAAAGTGGATAAGAGGACGAACATTTGTATATTGCATCCTTGGCAATAAGCATGATCTTAATATAGAAGAATTACGAAAAATAGCCCCAATTGAGGAACTTACACAAGAACAAATTTTTGGATATAAATAAATCTGAAATAGTTTCGATCCGTGCAAACTGGATTATCCCCTTTAATTTAGCGAGTATCCACATAATAATGAATATGCTTGGTTCTTTTTTAAGTATCAGGCATATTTAGCATATATCATTGTATTGCAATCTTCAATTTAAAGGGAAAACGAATAAGTTACAACGGGAGATTGGATTTTGTTTTATCGCTATTTCTATTGTAGAATTGTGATTGGACACGAACAGCAATTTCTCACCGTCATTTGGCGACATAAAAATAAGAAACACTCCTACGCAATTTCTCAATAAACAAAAAAACTTGCAATATCGCATGGATAAAAAATAATAATGATTTACAAAACTAATTCCGGTAGACTATCAATCGCTTTTTGTTTCAGTTCATCCACGGCACGGGTATATTTTTCGGTATGTTTTAATCCACTATGTCCCAATAGACTGGCAACGGTTTTAATATTTGCCCCATTATTTAAGATATTCACAGCGAATGAGTGCCGTCCGCAATGCCAGGTAATATGCTTTTTAATTCCGGCACGTGCTACCCAACGTTTCAATGCTTTGTTGCACATGGTATGGCTGGGGAGAGTGAATATATATTCATCCTTATTGTCTGAATCGCCTATCAAACTCAACAAACCATCATTCAGAGGAATAACGACCCCACTTGATGCGCTTTTACCCTTTGTCTTCAATTGCTCAAATTTTAATAGCCGATTAGAATAATCGACATTCCGATATTTTAATTCGATCACATCACAATGGCGAATACCAGTGTAGAGACAGAAAATAAAGGCTTTCCGGATTTCTATATTTTGCCCCATATAGGTTGTTTGCAGAAGCTGTTCGATTTCACTACCACTCAATACATCCTTACGCAAAGCCTGTTCATCGATTTTACAGACAACTCCCTTACAGGGATTTTTCACCATGACATCATGGTCGATGGCATAATGTATCACTTTTTTAAAGCGTTGATAGTAACCTTTCGCCCCCTCTCCAACACTCCTACCTTGCAGGTATTCCACAAAATCAATCATCATATCTTTAGTGAGCTCTTCGGGTTTTATACGCCGGGAATATTGGGGATAACTTTCTTCCAAAAAGTCTTTGAACCGCTTGAATGCGCCTTCCATCATCCGGATATCTTTCTTCGTATAACTATCGATATAGGATTGGAAATAATCCAGAAAGTTGATATTCTTATCTTTCTTCAGACGATAACCATACACATTTTGCTTTAACTCTTGCTCACACTCTGCCCTGATCTTCAAAGCCAGTTCCAATGTTTCCTTATTAGTCTGGCGTTCGATGGGTGTACGGGGTTTGACCAATAAATAAAGATTTAGGTTTTCTTTTCTCCGGTTGTGCTTGACTGAAAACTTCGGTTTTCCGGCCATCGCTCCGGATGTGTAGTACACCTGATTACCCTCTTTGTCTAAAACAGGGTTCTGCTCGCGTCCTAAGTAGTAATCGAGATACAAACTGATCCTACCATCGGAGAGGATATTTTGCAGTAATTTCGGGTTTTCTTTGGTTTTTGCATCTAACTTTGCCATAATATTCAATGCTTATGGTTCTATACCGAATTGTGTACACAACCGTGTAAAACTTATAAATATCTGATTTTCTACTTTTTTTCTCTTTTTTTCAAAGATACAAAATAATTTTATTCAAGGTGTACTAATAGTGTACTAAATGACAAAATATAGGTAAAAATGGACAAAAATGAGGAATTTAAAAATATATAATTATCTGATTATTAATTTTTTATTTCTTTTAATTTCCTATTTTTTCACGGTTATGTATCGGCTCTGGGTACTTTAAAGCCCCTATTTTCAAATGAAAATAAGGGCTTTATATTTTAACAAAGGACAAAATAGAAACAACCGGTATTCATTAACATTTGTAGTTCTAGTATTAAGCGTTCGTAAACCCTACCCTTCGCCTAAACATGAAACGTTATCCGCCAGGTAAGCGATAGCGAACCGTCAAAAAAAATCAGCAGGGAAATGTGTACGAAACAGTAAAAGCACAATTGGAAAAAGCACAGATAAATTTCAATGTGCATGATGCGCTTACTATTTTAGAAAGCGTAAAACAGGAAGGGGTTTGGGCAACACGAGTATCATTCGCTTATTCAGTTTTCGAAAATAAAATCTATTACGTATTGAATAGCAATTTTAACCATATATTAGCATATCAATTCCCATAAAATGCATCAAATGGGGTTTCTCTACATATGAAAATGGACATAAAAAAGCAACACGAAAAAAAGCAAGTTGATTTTTTTGATAAAATTTCGGATGTATACCCTGAAATACGCCCAGGGTATAATGAAGAAATATACAAAGCAATTTCACAATTTATAGAAACCGGCCCATATTATAAAATAGTAGAAATCGGAGCGGGAAATGGAATCGCAACAGAGAGAATAAATGAAATTTGGAACGGAGAGATCACTTTAATCGAGCCAAGTAAAAAACTAAGTTATTTGTTAAAGGAACGATTTAAAAACCACAGCAATAAAAAAATCATCAATGAGTATTTTGAAAAGGTTAAGCTTGAAAAAGGTTATTTTGATGCTATTTTTTCTGCAACCTCCTTTCATTGGTTAGATGGTAAGACCAAATTCAGAAAATATATCAAAAACATACCGGAAATACAAAAGAGAAAAATATTCGTAAAAGTCAAGATGAGAAAATGGAAAGTCGAAAAAATGAAATCATAAATAGTCCATTATTTGAGTTGGTAAGCCATAAAATAGTTGAAACAAAAATAGATTTTACGAGTAACGAATATATAAAACTGCTGAAAACGTTTCCTGACCACTCAACATTCTCTACTACATTTTTCAGAGAAATAGCAGAAATAATTGAAAATCGTGATAACACAATAAAAATCAGAATAACGGCAAATCTTGAGATTGCGAAAAGAATCAACTGAATCTACCCTCAAAAATGTCTCGATTTTACAATTTTCATAAAACGCAGCACAGTACTTTTGCTCCCATATTTCAGGAACGAAAAATATGGAGACCGAAATTTCAATTCACAATCTAAGTAAAAGTTATCCGAACGGGACAAAAGCATTAAAAGACATTCACCTTGAAATCAAAAAAGGAGAGTTTTTCACTCTTTTAGGTCCGAACGGAGCAGGTAAATCCACCCTTATCAAAATCGTAACTACTTTACTTCGCAAAGATTCAGGCGAATTTTTGATTGGCGGAGTAAATCCTGAACTCGAAAGCGCAACAATTCAAAACTACATCGGTGTCGCCTCGCAAGACACTGAACTCGACCCGTCGGAGAAAGTAGAAAATGCGCTGGTATTCCAAGGCCGATTATTCGGACTATCAAGAGCAGAAGCCTTTTCGAGAGCCGAAGGACTTATCTCGCTGTTCCAACTCTTTGCCGAAAAAAACAAAAAAGTAAGTGCCCTTTCGGGAGGGAACAAACGAAAACTACATTGCGCGCTTGCTTTGGTACATCATCCAAAAGTTCTGTTTCTTGATGAACCCACTGTTGGAATGGACCCTTTGGCAAGGGCCAACTTTTGGGATGTCATTAAACAGCTAAATGACACACAAAATTTCGGAATGGCACATTTCGCATTTTCGGTTGGCAGCAAAGAAAACGTCGACACATTGACAAAACAGTTGGAAAACGACGGATACAGTATTGTAGGAAAACCGAGGACAACAGGAGACGGATATTACGAAAGTGTGGCGCTTGACCCGGAAAACAATATCGTTGAAATTACAATTTGAATTTAAAACAGCATCAATAGTTTTGCCACCGGGATAAGTAAAGCCGTCATTACCCCCATGATACCGATAGCAAGCCCACTAATGGCACCTTCTATTGCACCCATTTCCATTGCTTTTACCGTCCCTAAAGCATGGGAAGCCGAACCCAACGCCAATCCTTTGGCGACCTTGCTTTTAATGCCTATTTTACGAAGGACAATGGGCCCGACTAACCCGCCGAAAATTCCGCAAATCACCACAAACGCCGCCGCTAAAGCAGGAATTCCCCCGGATTTCTCTGCAATACACATCGCGATAGGAGTCGTGACCGATTTCGGGGCTAATGACGCCGTCAAAATTTTATCGGCTCCCATCCATTTACCCACTAACACGACGCAAACGATTCCCACGACGCTTCCGGCAAAAACTGCGGTTAGCATCGAGATAACATTTCCTCTTATATACTCCATCTGTTCATCAAGCACATACCCGAGGGCAACCACACTCGGGCCCAACATAAAATTAAGAAAATGCGTTTGATGATAGAATGTCTGATAATCAATTCCGGTAAATTTGAGAAACGGAATGATCATGACCATCGAGATCAAAAGGGGTTGTAAAAAAGAGAGTTTCGTCTTTTTATAAATAGACACTCCCAACAAAAACGAACCAAAAACCAATCCAAGCAAAAAGATTTCGCTCGAAACATAGGGACGCACTTTTTCCATCAGCTCAGGGCTTAAGATTTCTTTCATTTTTATGTACTTTTCTTTTTTCAAAAAACTCTTGAATGACGGCTACCGTTATAATCGTAAGAACCGTGCTTACACCAATGGCCGTAAGAATGACAGAGATGGACTTCGAAAACAGGTCGGAGTATACCATTAGTCCCACTCCTGCCGGCACAAAAAAAATCGCCATGTTCTTTGTAATGACGATGGACGCTTCGCGTACGTTTTCGGGATTCAACACGTTGAAGAAAAGCGCCAGAAAAAGCAATATCATTCCAATGACGCTTCCCGGAACAAATTGATGGATCAGTAAACTGACCAGCTCTCCTATATAATAGAAGAGTAAAATATAAAACAACCCTTTAATCATGAGTCTTTCCTGTTTGTAAACAGGACGTTTTAAAAATTGAGTAACCTAAAATCGCCGGCAAAGGTACGATATTTACCCTGAAAAGAAAGCGAGGAAAAAGTATTTTTGTTTGTTTGAATTTTAAATGCTTTCTTTGCGCCGAAATCGAAGAAGCATCATTCATGGAATTTTTGGATACGATATTTAAGGAACATTCGGTTATACAAGCTCTCATAGTCATTTCTATGGTATGTGCCCTGGGACTTGCACTCGGAAAAGTGAAAGTTCGGGGAATATCATTAGGCGTAACGTTTGTTTTCTTTATCGGAATTTTAGCCGGACACTTAGGCCTCACCCTCGATGCCCAAATGCTAAACTATGCAGAGAATTTCGGGCTTTTGGTATTTATTTATGCCTTGGGGCTACAGGTCGGCCCGGCATTCTTTTCATCCTGGGGAAAAAGCGGAATGAAACTGAATCTGCTGGCTTTATCCGTAGTTTTTGTGGGGATTGGTTTAACATTGATCCTTCAACAGTTTTCAGGCGTTTCCCTCCCGGATATGGTAGGGATCATGAGTGGGGCGACAACCAACACGCCTATGCTCGGAGCCGCTCAGGAAACCCTTCAGCAAATCAATACAGAGGAATTCAGTAAGTCGAATATGACACTCGGGCTGGCATTGACTTACCCTTTGGGTATCGTAGGCGTTATCTTCGCTCTAATCGTTATTCGAAAAATGCTTGCAAAACATCTGCATATCACCAATACAAACGAAGACCGTCGCAATAAGACTGTAATCGTCGGTTTTGAAGTAAACAATCCGGCCATATTCGGCCGCACCATACAAGAAATAGCCTATCTGATTGCCAAGCGTTTTGTCATCTCACGCGTATGGAGAGAGGGAAAGGCTATCGTACCCACTTCTCAAACAATCATACAAGAAGGCGACCACCTGCTTATTATCACCACCGAAAGTACCGCGGATTTACTATCCGCCATTATCGGGAAAAAAGAAGACCGGGATTGGAACCGGGAAGATATCGATTGGGATAAAATCGACAATCAATTGGAGTCGCACCGCATCGTCATAACCCGTCCGGAAATAAATGGAAAGCGTTTGGGTTCGTTACGGCTTCGCAACCTTTACGGCATCAATGTCTCCCGTATCCATCGATCGGGAGTGGTTCTGCTACCCACGCCCGATTTGGTTTTATTTATGGGCGACCGGTTGACGGTAGTGGGAGAAGCGAAGGCAATCTCGAACGTCGAAAAAGTATTGGGAAATGCCGTCAAAAATCTCGACGAGCCCAATTTGGTTTCTGTTTTCGCCGGAATGGTCTTGTCGCTTTTAGTCGGCTCCATCCCTTTATTCATCCCCGGAATCAGCTCCCCGGTCAAGTTAGGATTGGCGGGAGGCGCCATTGTCGTCGGCATCCTGGTGGGCGCATTCGGTCCTCGGGTACATATGATTACCTATACGACCATTAGCGCCAACCTTATGTTAAGAGGATTAGGATTATCGACATTCTTAGCATGCTTAGGATTGGATGCGGGCGTACATTTTTTCGAGACCGTTTTCCGTCCCGAAGGAGCGTTATGGATCGGCTTGGGGTTTGCCATCACCGTTATTCCGGTGATAATTGTAGGATTCGCAGCAATTCGTTTTATGAAGATGGATTTCGGGACTATTGCCGGCATGCTTTGTGGCAGTATGGCTAACCCGATGGCATTAAATTACATAAACTCAACCATCGAGGGCGACTCTCCTTCCGTGGCTTATGCCACCGTATACCCGTTGACCATGTTCTCGCGATTGGTGACCGCACAATTGTTGCTGATGTTGTTTTTATAACTTTCCGCGGGAAAAATAGGTCGGCAGGGCTTTCACAAGGCTTCAAGCAGGTTGCCGACGAGTCGGCAAACAGGTTTTAACCTTAAAAATAGATTTCCGATGGGTCGGCAGCTTGTTTTCAAGGTTAAAACAGCCCTGCCGACCCATCGGTAGGTCTTTCTTCATCCTGAAAAACGCTTGCCGACCCGTCGGAAAACGTTTTTCAGGCGTGCCAACGAATGGCCGACCGGTCGGCAAGAAAACAATAAGCTTTTAATCGAAAAACCGTTCGGCCTGCTGCAATGAATCAAGCTTTCCCACATCCATCAAACGGAAACGGGGAGGGATAAAAGCGGTAATTTTTCCTTTGTTACATAAGGACAGATAGAAATCAATAATGGAAAACTTGTCGGGAAAAGATTTCATATATCGAAATATTTCGGGACTCAGCACATGAATGCCCGCAAATGCCAGCGGACGGTGTCCTGCAACCTGAAAATAAGGATCGGGCGACTTGATCTCCCCCGACAGACGATTGATCCATCCGCGTAAATCGCCCCCGGAATCAAAAAGCAGATAACGGGATGTGTTACGTTCACTCACCACGAGCGTCGCCAGGGACTGTGCGTGCAAATGAGCTTCATAAAGTTGTCCGAGATCGATATCCGAGAGAATATCGACATTATGCACAAGAAATGGCTGACCGTCATCGAAAAATGCAGCAGCCTTTTTAATGCCTCCTCCCGTATCGAGCAATTTTTCACGTTCGTCGGAGAATTCGATTCGAATACCGAAACTCTTTTGCGATCGGACGAAATCGATAACCTGTTCGCCGAAATGATGAATATTGATGATGATTTCATCAAACCCGGCCTGTTTCAGTTTTAATACGACATGCTCCAGAAGGGGCTTTCCGGCAACGGGCACCAATGCTTTCGGAAGGGTGTCGGTGATGGGTTTCAAACGGGTGCCGAGCCCGGCGGCAAAAATCATTGCTTTCATATATGAATTTGGAGATTAGAGATTGGAGACTGGCGACCGGCGACTGGTGACCGATAACGGGCAACTGAATTTTATAGGCGGCTTTTGAACAACTGTTCCAGATTCTGTTCCCGATGGATGAGCGTGACTTTCACGCCGAATTTCTTCGAGATATGCTCGGCGACTTTCTGCGCCGCATAAACCGAACGGTGCTGCCCTCCGGTACATCCGAAGGCAATCATCAAATGCGTGAAATTACGGTCAATATATCGTTTCACGTGATTATCCGTCAGTTTATATACCGAGTCGAGATACGCCAATATCTCCCCGTCTTCTTCCAAAAAGCGAATCACCGGTTCATCGAGCCCGGTAACATTATTGAATCGTTCGAATTTTCCAGGGTTGTTAATAGCCCTGCAATCGAATACATAGCCCCCGCCGTTTCCCGACGGGTCGTTCGGAATTCCTTTTTTAAAAGCAAAACTCACCACGCGCACTTCCAACACCCGTGTTTGCGTATCGGAGAACTGCTTGAGGCCGGTCATTTCTTGCAGTACCTGCATCAGATAAGGATATTCGTCGAAACCGTCTTTCAACAGCTCCCTGAGATTATTCAGAGCAAAAGGGATGCTTTGGATGAAGTGCGGCTTTTTCTCGAAATATCCCCTGAAACCATAAGCGCCCAATACCTGTAACGTGCGGAATAACACAAATTGACGCAACTCGGTGATAAATTTCGACTCATCGACTTCCCGATACTTTTTAAGCGAACCGATATAGGTTTGAATAAGTTCGTCGCGCAACTCCGGGGGGAAATTCGCTTTCGCTTGCCACAGGAAAGACGCCACATCGTAATATACAGGCCCTTTACGGCCACCCTGAAAGTCGATAAAATACGGAACGCCGTCGACCAGCATCACATTGCGCGACTGAAAATCGCGATACATAAACGTATTTCCCTGATCGTTGAGCAGGTTTCGGGAAAGGCGTTCGAAGTCGTTTTCCAATAAATCTTCCTGAAACTCCATACCGGTCGTTTTCAAGAAATTATATTTGAAATAATTCAAATCCCAATAAACCGAACGATGATTGAATTCGGGTTGCGGATAACACACGTTGAAATCGAGCCCCTCGGCTCCCTTCACCTGAAAATCGGCAAGCATGGAAATCGTTTTGTGCAACAGCTCTTTTTCCTCATTGCTGAAAACGCCCGTCAAGCGTCCGGCATTGATGGCATTGAACAAGATGCCGTCGCCTAAATCTTCCTGAATATACAGCAACCCGTCGGCTGAAGTCGCAAAGACCTGCGGAACATTCAGCCCCTGCTTTTTAAAGTGGTCGGACAAGGAGATAAAAGCACGGTTCTCCGGAAGCGATTGTCCCTGTACTCCGATAATCGAAACATCGTCTTGCGTCAAGCGGTAATAACGCCTGTTGGATCCCGACGACGGTAACGCTTCGATTTTCGGACTCGATTTGCCCGAATGTTTGGTAAATAATTCGATCAATCTTTGCATCATTTTAAACTGTAAAGGGTTCAACACGTTCGAGTTCATCGAGCCATAGATCCGCGGCGGCATCGCTCGGCATCCGCCAGTCGGTACGGGGCGACAGACTTACCGACCCCACTTTCGGCGCATCGGGCAAACAAGAACGTTTGAACTGTTGCGCGAAAAACCGGCGGTAAAATATCCGCAACCATTTTCGTATTTCTTCGAACGGATAGGTTTCATGAAAAGCCATCTGAGCAAAAAGACAAATGCGCGAAGGACTATCGCCGAAGCGAAGCATACGATATAAAAAGAAATCATGCAGCTCGTACGGCCCTACTACACTCTCGGTGCGCTGCCCGATCAACCCGTCTTTGCCGGGCGGAAGAAGCTCGGGACTGAAGGGAGTATCGAGCACATCCTGCAAAACCGGTTTGACGGCATCTTCCATCTGCGTGTCGGCAATCCATCGCACAAGCGTGGCAACCAACGTTTTCGGGACACCGCTGTTGACACCATACATCGACATGTGATCGCCGTTATACGTGGTCCACCCCAACGCCAGTTCCGATAAATTACCCGTCCCGACCACAATTCCGCCGATCTTGTTGGCATAGTCCATCAATATTTGCATTCGCTCGCGCGCTTGCGCATTTTCGTAGGTGACACTCTGGTCGTCGATATCGTGCCCGATGTCCTTAAAGTGTTGGGTAATCGATTCGACAATCGAAATCTCTTTCACCGTGACGCCCAATGAGCGCATCAACGACAAAGCGTTGGAATACGTGCGGCCGGTCGTTCCGAAGCCGGGCATCGTTATGCCGCAAATACCGGTGCGGGGTATCTTCAGCAAATCGAAAGTGTTAACCGCCACTAAGAGGGCAAGCGTAGAATCCAATCCGCCCGATATCCCGATCACCGCCTTATCGGTACCGATATGTTTCAGTCTTTTGGCTAAGCCATGCGATTGAATCCGAAATACATCGCCGAGATTTTCATCGGCAGTTTCGGAAGAAGGAATAAACGGATGCGGCTCGACGGAGCGATACATCTTTTCTACGGAAACACGATCGATACACGCGTAGATATCTTCGGCGCCTCGGGCCGGAATGGTGAAATTGTTGTCGACCATCCGTTCATGCTCGAGCATGCTGACATCGATATCGGCGATAATCATTTCGTTTTCGAAAGAAAAGCGGTTCGACTCGGCCAGCATCGATCCGTTTTCGGCAATGAAACAGGCTCCCGAAAAGACCGTATCGGTGGTCGACTCGCCACAGCCGTTCGAAGCATATACGTATCCCCCGCAGCAACGGGCAGACTGTTGCGACACAAGCGACCGTCGGTAGGCGTTCTTGCCGACCAATTCATTACTCGCCGAGAGGTTAAAAATAATGTGCGCCCCTTCCACCGACAGTTGCAAAGAAGGAGGAATCGGCCGCCATAAGTCTTCGCAAATTTCCACCCCGAAACAACCGAAAGGTGTTTGAAAAATGGTTGACGCCGAAGCCACCGGATAAAGGTCATCACCGATTTCAACCGCGGTATCGCGCAACAGATCGCCGCTTATAAACCATCGTTTTTCATAAAATTCGCGGTTGTTGGGAATATATCTTTTAGGGACGACACCCAGAATCCCTTCGGCCGATAAAACGACCGCTACGTTATACAAGGCGCCACGGCAAGCCAGCGGCATGCCGGCAATCACGATTAGCGAGGGCTTGTCTTTCAAAAAAGCAACCAATTCGAACAGAGAGTCGATCGCTTTGTTTTGTAAAGCGGTTTGAAGGAACAAATCGCCGCACGTATATCCGGTGATGCCCAATTCGGGAAGGCAAAGCACCTGAACGCCTTCTGCCACGGCATCGCCGATAACGGATTTCATTTCATACACGTTATAATCGCAATCGGCGACCCGGACTTTCGGGGAGGCCGCCGCTACCCGTATAAATCCGTGATTATTAATATCCATATAGGTAAATTGATGTGAACATGTTCGAACGCAAAAATACGAAAATAAAAATGATTTACCGATAGGTAACCTCCATCTTATACCTCCATTGGTTGAAATAAAGGTTGCGCGAAGCTGTTTCCACCTCTCCCCGTTGGAAATCGACCGTCTCGCTGCGGGGAAATTTCTTTTCCGGAAAAAAGCCGCCCGAATAATCGGAATTGACATAGAACCGATACGAGTCGATGCCCGACATAAAGAAATCCCGGCCGGCCGGATGCTGCAACGGATCTCCGCGGCCGAAAGACGGATCGCAAGGAATCCATCCCGTTCCCTCCAGATACACTTCGGCCCAATCGTGCAGATTCACTTCGCCGGGATGCATCATCCAGCCGCTTTGCCATCGCGCCGGAATACCTTTGTAGCGCAGCATGGCGATCAACAGCAAGCCCACCTGCCCGCAATCGCCTTTCCGGTTTTGCATGACATATTCGGGGATGTTGGCGATGGTCGAATATTCCAACGCGCTCGCCCAAGGATAGGTTGCCGTGATAAAACGGTACACCGACCGTAAGACGTCCACCGGTGTTTCCGCCCCGTGGGTAATGCTGTCGGCCAATTCCTTCAAGCGGGGTGTAAACAGGATGTGCGGCGTCCTTTCGGCGGTGTACGTTTTGTAAAGTGTCGAAGCGGTATCATACGGGAGCGCCTCGATACGCGAAAGGTCAAACCATTCACCCCTCGACGTAAACTCGTATTCCGCCCAGAAAGCGACCGGTTGACCCTGTCGGGCTTTCTGCTCCATGTAAATCGAGGTGTGGGCGGTTTGATCGTCCGAAAGAATATAGCCGGGATGGGAAGTGCCGATAAACACGACATCCGATTGCCGCGGCACATCCCGGCGCGGATAAGGCAGCCAGGCACGTACCGTCTCGCCTTCCTCCACCGCACCCGAGTCGACCGTGAGCGTATACTTCACCCGCATCGTTTGCGGCGGCAACAGGCGGCGGCCGTTTTGCTCCGGCTTTCCCATTTGCGACAGATGCTTATCCAAAACGGCGGTCGTGCCGCTTACATCGGTCGACACCGGCGCCTTCGACAATGCCCGGGCTTGTGCATCCACGCGGAAAAGATTAGGCGCAGCGTTGCGAAAATAACGTTTTTCCCCGTCGATCAGCCGATATTCCAACGCCAACGAATTTTCCCATCCGGCGAGCTGCTCTTCCGTAGGCGTAAAGCCATGGCGTTCTTTTATCCACGAAACGATTTCGTCCCGCGAGCGGTTAAAGTCAAGCGCCACACGGTGCAATGAATCTTTTGTAAAGGCATAAGCGCCCTTTTTATCGTCGGAAAGGCTTTCATCGCTCATCAACGAATCGAGTATGAAAGCCGCACGCGTAAAATTTCCGGCGGTTATTTCCTGCGCAACAACGGCATCAGGCGCCGGCTTGCGGCCTGCATTACACGCCATCATCAAAAACGGTATAATCCAAATCAATTTTTTCATGTGTTCATTATTTTAAATCCGGATCGATTGAAACAAGTCGACCATCTCCGGTAGTTTTTCATATAAAGACGTCATCGAGTCGAACACCACCGACGCACCGGCTTCCAGGAGCATCTCGTCGTCCAGCGGACCGGTATTGACGGCCAACGTAAAGATTCCGGCTCCGGTAGCGGCTTTTATTCCCAGCGGCGCATTTTCGATAACGAAAGCCTGGTTGGGCAACAAATCCCCTGCTTTTTGCAATCCTTTTAGAAACGGCTCCGGATCGGGCTTGCCGTGGATCACATCAAACGCCGTCACCATCGTTTCCGGCGAGAATATGCCGGGGAAGTTCAGGTCAAGCCGGTCCAGAAGCGAAGGCTGCCCCGAGCCGGTCACCAACACACATTTCAATCCGTGCCGCTTCACCCATTCGAGCGTTTCTTTGGCATGAGGGATCAGCGCCCCGGTGTTATACTGCTGAAACAATTCCGTCTTGCGGACATAAATACGGCGGGCCTCCTCCTCAGTAGCATTGCGCCCGAGGTTCCGTTGAAAAAGGATATCGACGGTCGATTTTCCGGTACGCCCTTCGTGAAGGTAAAACTCGCCGGGAAGCGACGACAATTGCCTTTCGTCCATCGTTTGGCGCCAAGACTTCTCGTGCGCGGGCATGGAATCGTACAGTACGCCATCCATATCGAAAATAACGGCCTTTAGGTCGAAATGCCCGAAACCGTGAGTCTGCAAGTAATTACGTAAACGTTCTTTCATTTGATGTTATTTAATCGGAATCGCACGACCCCTTTTATTGGAATGTCAAAGATACCAAAGATTGAGGAGACTGGAAAAAAGATTGA